>ENA-OROP01000586-OROP01000586.1-human-gut-metagenome-genome-assembly--contig:-NODE-586-length-40535-cov-4.133597_pt1 | contig 40535 bp, 36 predicted proteins | sample MGYA00242132_ERZ509056 | MGnify/ENA primary metagenome ERZ509056 (study PRJEB26280, sample SAMEA2338768) | human gut metagenome | biome: human gut; feature: human-associated habitat; material: faeces...
CCGTAACGTGGATGACGCCGCCACCTACTCTGTTCAGCCGCGGAAGCTCACGAGTGATCGTCCACAAACCTTTCATGCCGCCTTTCACCTGCCGCCGGCTCTCTGAAACTACTCCGTCTGTATTCCTCTCGTTCCCTGCTCTTGGTTATTGAACATTATCATACACACACCGGAGAGAAACATCAAGTTTTTTATTTTCCGATTTTATTTCCCTTTCTTCCCACTCTCCAATGCCTGTGAGCGGATCAGATCCGCCGCATAAAAAAACCTCCTTTTAAATACAGAGTAAGCCTCTTATATTTTTAAATTTTCTTAGGTCCTATCTCATTTTTTCATATCCAACATCATCCAGTACCTTGCATTACAGAGTATCATGTGTTATAGTATTCATAACCTGAAGTTAATTCTTCCGGAAATGTGTTACCAATATATTTCCATCTGAAAGGAAGGACAATGAATATTCAGCTGAAAAAGGGCGTCATGGAAATCATCGTTTTATCCATGCTGCGTAGGAGGGATTTCTATGGATATGAACTTGTCAGCGAAATCTCCAGATATATAGAAATGTCGGAAGGAACTATTTACCCTTTGCTGAACCGTTTTAAGAAAGATGGCCTTGTCGATACCTACCTGGCCGAATCCCATAACGGACCGCCGAGAAAGTATTATAAAATTACTGAGGCCGGCCGTACTGAATATATTGAATCGGTAAGAGAGTGGTCTGATTTTACAAAAGCAGTCAATATGCTTCTCACCGAAGGAGGAGAACCTAATGAATGAGAGAGAGTTTTTAGATCTTCTGCGGTACTACTTCCGTAAGGTAAAACCAGAGGATGTGGAAGAAATTCTATCCGATTACAAAGCCCATTTCACAGAAGCCAGAGAACGGGGGCTGTCTGATGCACAAATCGCAGAAGAGCTGGGGCACCCCGAAGATATTTATGCATCTTACCAATCTGAAGGCATTGTCAGCGAAAAAACAAAAATGGAAAAAATTTCCGACAATGCAGAATATCTGGCCGACAAGGCACATAAAAAGGTGCAGCAGACATGGAATGAAGTCAGTCCTCACATTCCGGACGCCGCCAGTGCTACAGCGTCTGTCCTTGCCAAAGCATTTTTTACCCTTTGCACGGTTCTGTCCATATTCCTTTTCGCAGCCACGCTGCTTACTATTTATTTATTATCTATGCATTTTACTCCCATTATGGATGCGGATCCCTTACCGGGACTCCACCCGCTGACCATGGTCGGTCTGGGGGCAACCGGATGTTTTGCCAGTCTTTCCATCTTCTTCATGGGGACGTTGGGCAGAAAGTTTCATAAAAGCAAGAAGCTGAACAGAAAGCAAGATTCTCCGTCCGGTTCTATGCCGCAGGCAGACGATTCAGAAAAGGATGGTAAATACAATGAATAAGATAGTCGTATCCATAGTCCTGGCAGTCCTTTCACTCATGGTGACCATTGTATCTTTCATCATCAATGATATCGCGGCTTACCGCCAGTGGACATGGGATAACCGCGGGCAGATTTCCGAGCATTTGGAAAATAAGGGAAAGACGCCTCCCCCCGGAGGAAATCGTTCCCTGCCGCCCGGAAAGACAGAACATCATGAAAGAATATCGCCTCCAGACAGGCGCCCCTAAAAACAGAGCAGCAAAAAGTACCTTCCCATGGAAGGATAAAATCGGCTCATCTGCCCGGATATCGGGCATTTCCGGAAATGTCTGGCCCGGGCTGATTTTATATATAGCTATTCCATTCATAAATATTGTTGCAAAGGAGAATTCTAAATTATGAAAAAATATACAAAATTAGCGCTTATCGTGGCTTCCTGTCTCTCAATCGGTGCCACATTCCTGATGATACATCCTTCACAGGCTTTTTTCCTTGACCTGCCCCAGCAGAAAAACGGCATCCGGCAGGATACAGACAAACAAATGAATCAGCCGGGAAAAGATGTCCAAGATATCCGGATTATCAAAGAAGAAACGCCTGATAAGCAAGATAAAGCGGATGAAAAGAAAAATCCAGCCCCGGATAATACGTTGAAAGAAAAATCAAAAGAAAAACAGATGCCAAAAAAGACTCTATGAAGAAAACTCCGGAAAATAACAAAAAGGACATGCCGGATACTCAGTCAAAAGTACCACCGGTGGAAGGCAACATCCCTCCGGCCGTACAGAAATGAGGAAAAGCCTTAAATGAGGACTATCAAAAACCATGCAATTCTTTTCGTGATCGGGCTTACAATTTCCACCGGAGCCTTTTCCCTCTCCGGCAACATAGCTGCGGCGGAAGAACCACTGCAAATGCGGGATTACCGACTCTCTCTGTTCCAATCAGGGGCATCTGCTGTCCCGGAAGGGAAGATCTTTTCCCAAAAGCAAGAGTCTCCCTGTATAAAGAAGTCTGATCGTCAACCCATGAAAGGAGGTGATGCAGAAGAAGAATGGCGGCTCTGCAATGACAGCCCCGAATCTCGGGAAAGGCATGGAAAGGACGAATGGAAGCCGATGAAAGACCCCGATATAACCGCTTCCCGCCGGCCGGACATGGCAAAAAGGTGTCGAAACATGAGAGCCGTACAGATGATAGCTGTCCCTATCTGCCCAAGAAACATGACAGCGATGTATCCAGACATGAGAAATATACTCCCAAACATGGCTGGCATCACAAAGATCATGAAGTGCAGTGATGGGAAAAGCCATAGCTGATCCGTTCTTCTACACGTATTGATTTTATGTTCATTCTTTACTCCATTATTTTTCATACTTTACTCCATTATTGATTTTATTTTATGATTCACCTCTCTCTAAAAAGGGTACTCCCATACCCTCCCCCCTTCTTCCCCGGAAGGGGGGTTTTAATATACACATTTATTCGCACGTGACACAAACGGGAGAACTATTATATAATTAAGGTACAAGTTATGGGATGAAATTCCCGATTATAAAATAAGGAGGCTATTTATGAAAACATTGGTAAAAATCGCTTTTCTGTCCGCAGCGGCACTCACCATTGCAGGCATCGCCCACGCTGACCATCGCGACTACCGCATCGCCCTCGCCAACCAGGACAAATACGGACATCCCGTCTATGACGAAACAGCGGCAAAGCCGGAGGAAGCCCCGCAAATCAAAGAAAAAACCTATAATGTAAGCGCTTCCGACGTAAATACCCAAAGCGGCCGCGACTATAGAATCGCTATCGTTAATTCCGGCCACGCAAGAAACTGATTGCTCCCGCAATAAAAATATTTCATGAAATACCTGGACATGCCCCGATCGGCATGTTCTTTTTTGTTTCCCTTAAGCAAAAATTGTCATTTACATTTTTTCAAGGAAAATATATCAGCAGAAATCTGCATTCCATTCTATAGCCACAAGGGGACGCCACTCCTTTATTCATCTGCCGCGCCCGGAACATACATGCCAAGTCAAAAAGTGCCTGCGGAGACTTCCGCCTCTTCAAAAAGTATGCTGTGCTATAATAGTACCATCTGTATTGTATATAAAAGGAGTCCTCCTATGATTTCTATCGTCACCCCGGTGTACAACGAGGAAGACAATGTCATTTTTTTTCACGATGCCGTCACCCGTGTCATGGAAGAAACGGGTATGGCCTATGAACTGATTTATGTGGACGACGGCTCTCACGACCGTACCAATGAACTTATCTGCGGTCTTGCGGAAAAAGACCCTCATGTACGGGCGCTTACCTTTGCACGCAACTTTGGACACCAAATCGCCATTACCTGCGGCATGGACTTCGCCCGCGGCGACGCTGTCATCACCATGGACGGCGATATGCAGCATCCTCCCGCCCTTATCCCCACACTCATCGGAAAATGGAAAGAAGGATATGACATCGTCCAGACCGTGCGTACCGCCACCGAAGACGCAGGACCCATAAAGAAAATCACCTCTGCGGGATACTACACCATGATCAATTCCATTTCGAAGACCCCTGTCCTTCCAGGAGGTTCCGACTTCCGTCTCATGGACAGAAAAGCACTGGACGTTTTCCTTAAGTTCCGTGAACACAGCCGCTTCATCCGCGGCATCGTGGGCGGGCTTGGATTTAAAACCGCCAGCGTCAAATTTGAGGCGCCGGCAAGGCATGCAGGCGTATCCAAATTTAACATGAGGAAAATGCTCCACTTTGCCGTAGATGGTATCCTCACCAACTCTACCACCCCCCTTCGTGCCGCTTTTTACGCAGGCATCTTTGCAGGTATCGCAGGCATCATCCTGATACTTCATGTTCTTTACGCCTACCTCACAGGCGCCGTCGTTCCCGGTTGGACAACCCTCACCATCCTCGTTTCTTTCTTTGGCGCCGTCAACCTTGTAGGCCTCGGCATCATCGGCGAATATATAGGACGCATTTATGAAGAATCAAAAAACAGGCCCCTCTACTGGCTCTCCGGTGACACAGGAAGCACAGAGAAAATTAAGAAAAGCCGCCCGGAAGTATCCCGCGAAATCGAAAAGAACTAAGGAAAGCAGGTATATTGAATGGCATCAAACCCTTTTTTTGAAAGTGAACTCTTTAGCGAATTAAATGACGCATTGAAACACTCCTCCCGCTTTACCGCCACCTATCGGATCGTGGCAGGCGACTATGCCGAAGCGAAAAAAATCGCTCGCGGCATCGCTGTGGAACAAACCGTAGAATGCCCTGACAAACTCTTTGTAAACACCTGGATTGAAGACACCGTCATCGGCCAGATTGAAGACCTGAAAAAAGCGGACCCCGGCTCCTACTACGCCATCATCTCCTACAGTCCCGACACCGTCGAAGGAGAAATGACAGAACTCATGAACATGCTCTTCGGAAATACAAGCCTCCAGCCGGGCATCCGCCTTATGTCCTTTGAGCTTCCCGACAGCATGTACCGCCACTATCCCGGTCCGAAATTCGGACGGCAGGGTATCCGTGAGCTTTGCGGTATTGAAAAAGGCCCCATTCTCATGTCGGCACTGAAACCTCTCGGAAGAAGTGCAAAAGACTTCGGAGAAACCGCCTATAAACTTGCCCTTGGCGGCTGTCCGCTCATTAAAGACGACCACAGCCTCTTCAATCAATCCTACGCTCCTTTCAAAGACAGAGTAAAGGCCTGCGTAGACAGCGTGAATAACGCCAATGCAAAAACAGGAGGCCGCTCCCTTTACATTGCGAACTGTACCGCAGACAGCACGGAATTTCTTGAACGTGCCATGACCGCACAGGAATTAGGCGCCGGCGGCATCATGGCAGCTCCGGGGCTTTTGGGGCTCTCCATCATCAGAGAACTCTCCTCCGCTCCCGACTTCCATCTGCCCATCTTCCTCCACCCCTGTTTCTCCGGCCCTCTTGTCCTCAGTGCGGATTCCGGCGTTTCCCCCTTCTGCTACTACGGCCAGTTCAGCCGCCTGGCAGGCGCCGATGCCGCCATATTCACCAGCTTCGGCGGACGCTTTCCTTTCACCGAAGAAGTATGCCGGAAAATCTGCGACGGTACGGAAACAGAAATGGGCGGGCTCCGCTCTATCTTCCCTGTTCCCAGCGGCGGCATGAAATGGCAGCTTTTTAAAAAAATGGTACAAGTCTACGGTCCGGATGCCATCTTCCTCGTAGGCGGCGCCCTTCTCACAGAAAGCAACGACCTCACAGCCAATATGCACTTCTACTTCGAAAAGCTGAACGAAGCGGTGAATAAATAGCGGAAAGCGGCTATCGGAAGATAGGTATAAAGATTCCGCCACAAAATGTACGATGATACATCGAAAGTCCCCTGTCAAACAACAGGGCTTTTTTATTTCCCTATTCTTCCTCTTAGAACCTCTTTTCTAAATACCGATTCGTTTTAAATACTTTAAATATGACAGACAAGACTCTTGTTTGTAAGAAAGGAAACCACGTCAGTGGCGAAGGATACTCGCATGTCATAATGAATCAAATGATAAGAGAGGACCTGACTTCCGTCTTTCTCATTACGGCAGCAGATTCTTCGCTTGCGTTCAGAATGACGTCTTACCGTCCGCTGTCATTCTGAACGGGGGTAAGAATGCTTTGTGAAAAAGACGGGAAATGGATATGTGACACGGAGTAAAGAATCTACTACTCTAATGAAGTCTTACCGATTCCCTCACCACGACAGCAGCTCTTTCACACGACTCAAGATGACGCTTAGCGGACAGGCTCATATCTTCCGGTTTCTACCCTCCAGTCCCCAGTCCATAGCTTATACCCGTGGCTGACAGTTAAAGACACGAAAAAACAGCGGCATTCCACCGCTGTTTTTTATCTCTTATGAGTTAATACTTCCCTGTCCCTGAATATAGGTAGAGTTCCCTATATTCCATTTTGCACCGGTACGGATACGAGCGTCGTTTTCTTCGCCTTTTGTCCAACGAACTCTGGCATCACTGCTGATTTCAATAGCGGGCTCTTTCTTTTCTTTTTCATCACTGTACCCGAGCGCATCCAGTTCACGGATGTATTCTTTTTTCAGATGGGCAAGTTTCTTCCTCTCTTCGTCTGTAAGGGTACTGCCCTTTTTCTCCGCTTCGAGAATATTTTTCAGAACGGAGGCAAGTTCATACCTGGTAAGGCTTCCCCGGTTGAAAAAGTTTCTGTCATAGTCCGGTGCGCGGCCTTTTTCACAAAGGTCGTAAACGGCCTGATAGTCCCAGGCTTCTTTTTTTACAATATCCCAGGAATTCGGCGCATAGGTATTGTAGGCAGCAGCTGTCAGTCTGAAAGAAAGGAGACAGATTGCCGCAAAAATAATTTTTTTCATAGGTCACCTGCAGATTTTTTCTTCAATGAGTGCCAGGAGCTTATCCCGCCCCGTGCCGGACAGTGATGAGTAGGCAAGGGGAGCTGTGTCCGCGGGAAAGATTTTCTCCAATATGCGGAGATTTTTGTTCATTTCATTTTTCCCTGTTTTATCGGCTTTTGTCCCGATGATTTGGAGGCCCGGCGCAATTTTTTTCAGCCATTCGTAAGCTTTCAGATCGATGGGAAGACCGGGATGCCTCAAATCCACAAGAAGCCCTACCATGACGAGATTCTCCGAATTCCTGATGTATTCGTCAATAAAACCGCTCCAGGAATCACGATTCGCCTGGCTTGTTTTCGCAAAACCATAACCGGGCAGGTCGACAAGGTACCACTCCTGCCGTTCTTCTCCACTGCCTGTATCTCTTCTGGATTGTACAGCGTAGTAGTTGATGGTTCTCGTTTTTCCCGGTTCACGGCTGACGTAGGCAAGCTTTCTCATACCACTTAAAGAGTTGATGAGAGAAGATTTTCCCACATTTGACCGCCCGATAAAAGCGATTTCTTTTTTTCCGCCATATTCCCCTGTCTTCACCGTTGACCCTATATAGGCGGCAGAGAAGATGTGAAACTTTTTCTTGTCTTTGATTTCAGCCATGTCCGTTCCTCTATTTCATCAAGGCATGCGCCAAGACATCATCCACATTTTTCACGTAGATAAATTCCAATTTTTTTCTTACGGACTGCGGTATTTCTTCCATATCTCTTTTATTCTTTTCAGGAAGCAGGATCTGCCTGATCCCGAATTGGCTGGCGGCAAGAACTTTCTCTTTCACTCCGCCGATGGGAAGGACTTCGCCTGTGAGGGTAATTTCGCCTGTCATGGCGGTATCGCCTCTGACTTTCCGTCCGGTGTAGGCGGATGCCATCGCAGTGGCCATGGTAATCCCCGCGGAAGGTCCGTCTTTCGGCACGGCGCCTTCGGGAAGATGGATATGGGTATCCAGCGTTTCATAGAAATTTTCCACAAGCCCTAATTCTTTAGCACGGCTGCGGATATAAGTATATGCGGTTTCTGCCGATTCTTTCATGACATCGCCCAATTGGCCCGTAAGGATCAGATTCCCCTTTCCTTTGATGGTGATTGCTTCGGTATCGAGAACTTCACCACCTGCCGCTGTCCATGCAAGACCGTTGACACGTCCCACCTGCGACTCATGTTCTTCGGCAAGGGGCAGGAATTTTACAGGCCCCAAATATTCCTCCAGTGTCCTGGCAGAAAGCGGGGGAATCGTTTTATCGGCAAGAACGATTTTCTTTCCCACCTTGCGGCAGAGGGCGCCGATGGTCCGTTCCAGTTCACGGACGCCAGCTTCCCGGGTATAACTTCTGATGATTTTCCGCAGGAGGGCGTCCGTAAAATGAAGATCTGCAGTTTTCAGCCCATTTCTTTCACGCTGCCTGGGTATGAGGTATTTTTTTGCAATCTGTACTTTTTCTTCTTCCGTATATCCCGAGAGCTCGATGAGTTCCATACGGTCAAGGAGTGCCGCCGGAATGGTGGAAACGGTGTTCGCCGTGGCTACGAAAAACACTTTTGACAAATCGAAGGGGATATCAATGTAATTATCGTGGAAAGCCTTGTTTTGTTCCGGATCGAGCGCTTCCAAGAGCGCCGAAGCGGGATCGCCGCGAAAATCGGAGCCCACTTTATCGATTTCATCCAGAAGAAGAAGGGGATTTTTTGTTTTTGCATGGGCAATGGCTTCGATGAAGCGCCCCGGCATGGAACCGATGTAGGTGCGGCGGTGCCCGCGGATTTCAGCTTCATCATGGATACCGCCCAAAGAAATACGGGCGAATTTTTTGTCCAGCGCACGGGCAATAGAGCGGGCAAAGCTGGTCTTACCGACACCGGGCGGTCCCACAAAGCAAATGATAGGCGCCTTTGCTTCCGGAGCAAGGATGCGGACAGCAAGGTACTCAAGGATACGTTCTTTAATTTTTGCAAGGCCGTAATGGTCTTCATCCAAAAGTTTCGCTGCTTTTTTCAAATCGAGAGGGTCTTTGCTTTCTTCTTTCCACGGCAGGGAAAATATCCATTCCAGATAGTTTCTCGCCACGGTAGTTTCTGCCATCATGGGCGGCATGGTGGCTAAATGGGCGATTTCTTTTTCCAGTTTCTTTTTATATTCATCGGGAATTCCGCTTTTTCCGAGTTTCTGCCTGTATTCTTCCGCTTCCGCATCTTGGGAAATCTCGTCGCCGAGGCGGTCGTGGATGCTCTTTATTTTCTGACGGAGGTAGTAATCGCGCTGCTCCTTTTCCATACGGCTCCGCACTTCCCCGTTTATTTCCGCCTCCAGACGGCCGATTTGTATTTCTTCATCAAGAAACCGGCGAATAAGAACAAGCCTTTCCATAACGTCGTTTTCTTCCAGAACAGCCTGCCGTCTTGCAGGGCTGATAGGCATCTGTGTAGAAATGAAATCAGCGGTGTATCCCGGCGTGTTGGAAGCTTTCAGCTGCTCCATCTGCTCATCCGAAAGATTCTGCTGGGCATTGTGAATCCATTCAAAGAAGGATTTCAAAAGGGCCCTTCTGTATGCTTCCCCACGAAGCGCGTCCGACGGCTCGATTTCTGGCACATCCTCCACCTGGGACACCAAGCAGTTTTCTTTTCGCAGGACGCTGTGAACACGAATGCGGGAAATCCCTTCCGCCTGTATGCGGATAAGTCCGCCGGGCAGCTGGAGCATTTGTTTTACTTTTACAACGGTGCCAAAGGAGTAGAGATCCTCTTCCTGCGGTACTTCCACTTTTCCATCACGCTGCATGATCATAGCAAGATACCGGTCGCTGCGGCCTGCAGCGCGGACGGCTTCAATAGATTCTTTTCTCCCGATATCCAGGTTCACTGTCATATGGGGAAAAACAATGATATCGCGAAGAGCCACGACAGGCAGTGTCAAAACGGCTGCATCTCCTATATCTGTATTCTCGTTCATAAAAGTTCCTCTTATCTTATAATTCAGTGTCTTTGTAAAGAATCAACACTTCTTTATATTTTACCACATAGCCGATAAAAAAGCAGATTTTTCAAGAAACATTTCGCATTTTCTCGATGAAAGCCTCTCCCGAATCAATAAAAAACACCACAGTAAATACGGTCTTCTATGCAAGGGAAGATAACTCTTCTGTCTATTCAAACAAAAATACGTCCTGTCTTACGGCAGAACGCATATATATTATATATTACAATTTTATTATTATTCAATTTCATTTCTTTTTTCTTTCCAGCAGGGGCGGTTCGCCTTTGAGAACAGTATCTTCCGTAACGGTACAGCGCACCACATCTTTCATTCCGGGAATCTCATACATCACTTTTGTCATGATCTTTTCAATAATCGCACGGAGTCCGCGGGCACCCGTATTCCTTTCGATGGCTTTCTTCGCAATGGCACGAACCGCTTTCTCCTCAAAAACAAGCTCCACATTGTCCATGCCGAGAAGTTTCTGGTACTGGCGGATAAGAGCGTTTTTCGGTTCCGACAGGATTCTGATAAGCGCTTCTTCTTTCAGCGGGTGGAGAGCTACGATGACAGGAAGTCTGCCGATAAATTCCGGAATAAGTCCAAATTTCAGGAGGTCTTCAGGTTCTACGTTTTGAAGAACTTCCGCAATGTCTTTCTCATCGGCTTTCTTGATATCCGCACCAAATCCCATCGTGCTCCTGGTCGTTCTGCGGGCAATGACTTTATCTATGCCGGCAAAGGCTCCGCCGCAGATGAAGAGGATATTTGACGTATCCAGCTGGATCATCTCCTGGTTAGGATGCTTGCGTCCGCCCTGCGGCGGAACACTGGCTACGGTCCCTTCAAGGATTTTCAGCAGGGCCTGCTGTACGCCTTCCCCTGAAACATCCCTTGTAATAGACGGATTCTCCGATTTTTTTGCGATTTTATCAATTTCATCAATGTAGACAATGCCCCGCTGCGCTCTTTCAAGGTCGTAATCCGCTGCCTGGATAAGACGGAGCAGGATATTTTCCACGTCTTCCCCCACATAGCCCGCTTCTGTTAAGGTAGTCGCATCGGAAATAGCAAAAGGAACATTCAAAAACCTCGCCAACGTCTGGGCAAGAAGAGTTTTTCCGCTCCCTGTGGGTCCCAGCATGATGATATTTGACTTTTGCAGTTCCACACCGTCATCGTCTTTTTCATAGCGGATACGTTTATAATGGTTGTACACGGCTACGGCAAGGGCAACTTTTGCATCATCCTGCTCGATAACGTACTGATCCATGTATTCTTTGATTTTTTTAGGTGTCGGAAGTTCAAAATCGGGAAGCCCCTTCTTCTTCTTCGAAGTTTTCATTTCTTCTTCCAATATGTTCCGGCAGACTTCAATGCATTCATTGCAGATAAAGACGCCCGGTCCCGCAATCAGTCTTTCGACTTCGTCTCCCGACCGTCCGCAGAAATTGCATACCGGCGGTTGTTCATTTTTATTAGCCACAGAGCCTCCTTATTTCTTGCTTAATTCAGATTTCCCATTTAACTCGGCCAGTTCATTTCTGGTAAGGATCTTATCAATGAGCCCATATTTCAAAGCGGCGTCAGCAGTCATAAAATTATCCCTTTCGGTGTCTTTCATGACAGTTTTCAGCGTCTGTCCGCTGTGGGCCGCGATGATTCCATTGAGCTCGCTGCGGAGACGGATAATTTCTTTGGCATGGATTGCAATATCTGTCGCCTGTCCCTGCGCACCGCCGAGGGGCTGATGGATCATAACGCTGGCATGAGGCAGGGCGTAGCGTTTCCCTTTTTCGCCGGCTGTCAGAAGTACGGCCGCCATGGAGGCGCAGGAACCAATACAGATGGTAGACACATCAGGGCGGATATACTGCATCGTATCATAAATCGCCATTCCTGCCGTCACAACGCCTCCGGGGCTGTTGATGTAAAAATGGATATCTTTGTCGGGGTCTTCCGCTTCCAGAAAGAGAAATTGGGCAATAATCACGTTGGCGGTATGATCATCAATGGGGCCGTCAAGAAATACGATACGGTCTTTTAAAAGACGGGAATAAATATCATAGGAACGTTCCCCATGAGAGGTCTGTTCCACAACAATCGGCACATAAGGCATAGATAAACATCCTTTCTCATAAATACTATTTGTACTTTCTAATTGTACCACAATCTTACAATTTATAACGATAAAATTCTATATTTCTTTTTCATACATCAACAAAGAGACGCGGAACATGCCTGCGCCTCTTTAGGTTATGAAATAAAATTCATTGTATGAAGTTGAACGGATTACTTTCTTTCAGCCGCTTCGATCGTAGCGATGATGTCCGCTTTCTTTGCGCGGGAGTCAAGGGCAATACCCTTTTCTTCAGCGTAAGCTTTCAGTTCTTTGACTGTCTTTGCAGCCAGCGGAGATTCTTTCTTTTCTTTTGCCGGAGCTTCTGTCTTCTTGGCTGTTTCTTCTTTTTTACTTTCTTCCTTTACCGCCGCGCCGTAAATGAAAGCAGCCGCTTTCTTGCGGAGTACGGAATTGTAAAGCATCCCCGCGCGGTTTTCATCTCTGATGATTTTGATGACATCTTTCGGTTCCGCATTAAACTGGCGCGCCATGCTGTAAACTTCCATATTCAGATCCTGATTGGTCGCTTCCAGTTTTTCAACATTAGCGATTTCCGCAAGCACCAAGCCTTCGCGTACCTGCTGCTCAGCAGTCTTATTGTAGCTCTGACGGAATTCTTCCTCCGACTTGCCCATGTTGGAAAGATACTTATCAAAGTCCATGCCCTGGGCTTCCATATTCAGTTTAACTTCCTGTTCGATTTCATCAATGCGCTGATCGACCATTTCCTGCGGAATATCCACTTTGGAATTTGCCACCGCCTGATTAATCAGGGACTGGTGGTAAGCTTCTTCCGCCTGCTGGAATGCCCGAAGCTGCATCTGCTGTTTCAGACTTTCCTTCAGTTCATCCAGTGTTTCATGACGGCTTACGGATTTGGCAAAAGCATCATCAATAACGGGAATTACTTTATGCTTCACATCATTGATATGTACAGCGAATTCCGCCTCTTTACCGGCAAGAGTATCCACGAAATAGTCTTTCGGGAAAGATACGGAGACAGTTACGTCATCTCCCGCTTTGTGCCCTTCAAGCTGGTCTTCAAACCCCGGGATAAAGCTCTTTGAACCGATTTCCAGCGGATAAGTTTTCCCTTCACCGCCTTCAAAAGCTTTCCCGTCAACGGTACCTTTGAAGTCGATAACGGCGATATCGCCTTTTTTAAGGACAGTACCTTCTTCCGCCTTTTCCATTCTCGCATTCTGCTCTGCAGCCTGCCGGATCTGTGCCATAACCTGGTCATCGGAAATCTCCGGTTTTACATGTTTAGCGGAAAGTCCTTTATATTCGCCAAGCTTTACTTTCGGCTGTTTGACAAAAGTAGCGGTGAACGCAGCACCTTCCGTTTCAGAAAAACGTTCCTGTTTTACTTCGGGAGTGGTGACAGCAATGAGTTTTTCCTGCATAATCGCGTCATTCAAAGCCTGGTTGATAACAATATCCTGTGCTTCTCCGGCAACAGCTTCTTTGCCGAAATGCATCTCGATAATGCGGCGGGGCGCCTTGCCTTTACGGAACCCGGGAATCTTCACCTGGTTGGCGATACGGGCTACTGCCTGCTTAAACCCCTTGACCACAACTTCAGCCGGTACATCAATGGTAAGCTGTACCTTGTGCTGATCCAGTGCTTCTGCTTTTACGTTCATAAAAAATATTCCTCCTTATACCGGTAAAAGGGTCCGTCCTTTTATTTACCGTACACAAATTGCAGGTTATATTATACTACAACTTACAACATACCTCAAGAACCCTATGCATTTATCTCAGCACGGATCTCTATAGTAATCAAACATTTGTGACACACTCTTAGAAAATATTTCTTTAAGAAGATCCCTTTATACCTCTTTCCATAAATACATTTCTGCTATAATAGTAAAGAAATAGAATTGCAGGAGGAGGGCCTGGTTTTGGAAAACGTAAAACGCTGTCTGGTCATTGTAAATCCCACCTCGGGACGGGAACGGGCGCCGAAGTACATTCCGCTTTTATCTTCTGTTCTTTCCAAACGGTATGACGACGTTTCCATCAAGCTGACGCAAAAAGCGGGAGATGCGAAAGATTTCGCCCGCCGCGCCGCGGAAAAGAATAAAGACATCATCTGCATGGGCGGCGACGGTACGATTAATGAAGTCATTAACGGCATGGTTCCTGTCCGCAGCGATTCATGCTTCGGTTTTATTCCTTTCGGAACGGTGAATGATCTGGCACGGGCGCTTCATATCCCCCGTTCGCCCCAGGGCGCTATACGGATGCTGGAGCAGGCAAAACGCACCACTATCGATGTAGGGAAAATCAATGACCGCTACTTCATCAATATCGTTGCCGCAGGACTTATTCCGGAAGCGGTCAGCGAAGTAACAATTAAGGAAAAAACGCTTTTTGGCTCTCTTGCGTACTTTATGAAAGGGTTTCAGGCTCTTCCCAAACAGCATTCTTACCATTTCCACATCAGAGAAGAAAACGGGACGGATATCCATATTTCCTCCCCTTTGGTGGCAGCCATGCTCACCGATTCGGCAGGCAGCTTCCGCAATCTCGTCCCGCCGGAAGAAAGGAACAAAGGCGTCATCAAACTGGCTCTTTTCCATAATTTCCAATGGCTCCGCACCATCCGTGAAGCTCCGAAACTTCTCACAGGCCTCCAGCTGGGGCCGGAAATATTGACTGTGGTCGGTGTAAAAAAAGCCCATATTTCCATCAGCAATGAAGAAGAACTCATAACAAATGTAGACGGTGAAAAGGGGCCGTCCTTCCCTATTGATCTGGAAATCCTGCCTGACCGCCTTTCCGTTTTCGTTCCTGAAAAAATCAAGGAAGACAATTCGCTCTTTCCCCACCTTCTTGAGGGAATTCAGCCGAAGCTTCGGCTGCCGTGGGCGGAGTCGGCAGATGAGGATATGGAAAGGATTCTTATGGGAGAAGAATCTCTTCCTCTTAAATAAGGTACACAAAAACCCGCAATACATACTGCGGGTTTTTGCGTGGAGTGATTGAACCGTAGGAAATTATCCATCCGCTTTCTTTCTTCTCAGGAACTGCATAAAGAGGACAAAGGCAAGAATGCCGATGCCTGCCGCATCTGTCATGAGACGGGGATCAATGAGCATAAGGCCGCCGGCAAGGAGCAGGAGCCTCTCAAACATATTCGTCTTTGCCGCAAGGTATCCGATCATCGCCGCCGAAACGCCCGCCATACCAATGAGTGCCGTACAGGTGGTCAAAATAATGCTGCCGGCGGAAGCATCAATCCCTAAAATCTGCGGTGACAAAACGAAGACGTAAGGAATAATGAAAGCCGCAATGCCCAGCTTTGAAGCGTTTACCCCTGTCTTCAGCGGATCACCGCCGGAAATAGCGCTTCCTGCATAAGCCGCCAGCGCCACAGGCGGAGTAATATCGGCAATGATTCCGAAATAGAAAACGAACATATGCGCCGCCAAAATCGGCACGCCAAGCTGGATAAGGGCCGGTGCCGCAATAGTGGATGTAATGACATAGTTTGCCGTCGTAGGCACACCCATGCCGAGAATGAGGGATGTAATCATTGTGCAGAACAGAAGAAGCATAAAGTTTCCTGCCGCCACATCGACAAGGGCGGATGCAAGCTTCAAACCCACCCCCGTTTTCGTCACGATACCGATGATCATACCGGCGGACGCACAGGCGATGAGTACGCCCAAAGCACCGCGTGCGCCTTTAATCAGACCGTCAATAATATCATTGAAACCCATTCTTGTGTTTTCGCGGAGCATGGCTGTGGCAATGGAAATAACGATCCCTGCCAAAGCCGCTTTCATCGGCGTGTATCCGGAAGCAAGCAGTCCGATAATCGCAATCAGGGGAATCGCCAAATGGCCTTCTTCTTTCATGATTTTTACCCATGGAGGAAGTTCGTTTCTCGGCGTCCCTTTCAGCTTATTTTTCTTCGCTTCAAAATGAACGCCCAGAAACACGCCGAGAAAATAAAGCACCGCAGGAACGATAGCCGCTTTTACGACTTCCATGTAAGGAATCCCGACAAATTCCGCCATAAGAAACGCCGCCGCGCCCATGACCGGAGGCATAAGCTGTCCGCCGGTAGAGGCCGCCGCTTCCACTGCCCCTGCAAAGTTTTTGTGATACCCCAGTTTCTTCATCATGGGAATCGTAAAAGAACCGGATCCGACAACGTTTGCTACGGATGAGCCGGAAATCGTTCCCTGCAGGGCGGAAGAAATAACCGCCACTTTGGCAGGGCCGCCGGATGCCCACCCCGCAATGGCATTGGCAATATCAATAAAAAATTTTCCAAGCCCTGTTTTTTCAAGGTACGCCCCAAAGAGAATAAAAAGGAAAATAAACGTAGACGATACCCCCATAGGAATGCCGAAAACACCTTCCGTGGTATAGAAGAGATGGCCTACCATCTGGTTCACGGTAAGCCCGCGGTGAGCCAGAGGCCCCGGCATATAGCGGCCGAAGAAACCGTAAGCCAGAAAACAGAGCACCACGATAACGATGGGCAGCCCCACGATACGGCGTGCCGCCTCAATAACCATAAGCATGCCCAGCACACCCATGAACGCATCCACGGGTGTCACCGTTCCCGCCCGCAGAATCAGCTGCTGATAATTAATCAAAATATAAATCGGAGGAATCGTCGCAATAACGGCAAGTGCCAAATCAATGGGATGTACACTTCCACCGCGGATCCAGTTCCGTTTCGTCGGGCATAAGAGATATACCAGAGAAATACCGAAAGACAAATGGATACACCTTTGGATCATGGCGTCCAACGCGCCGAAGAAACCGGTATAAATCTGGAAAAGAGAAAAGCAGATGCAGATGACAGCGATCACTTTCGCCCACATGCCGCTGTATTCCATCGTATTTGATTCCTTATCCAGTTCTTTCAGTTTCTTCTGCAGATGGTCATCCATACCTTTTTCCACAGCAGTGTTTTCCTTTTTCTCAAAATCGGCCAATATAATCAACTCCTTATTTCTTTTTTCATCCAGTAAGCCTTCCACAACGGAGCCACATAGAGACGAAGTTCTTTTTCAAGAGGCATGAGTTCCGCCAGCGCATAGTCCTTGTCACCCACGATAATGTGTTCATCATTGGTCACACCGTTCCGAATGGACAATTCCGGATAGCGGCGGTGCATTTTATCCATGATGAACCATTCCCCTTCCTGCCGGAATTCACCGTCTTCTTTTGAAAAAGGAAGTCCCACCCCCATAGATTGGTATTTTGTCGTTTTCAAAATAAGACCGTCTTCCGTTTCATTCACTGCAAGATATTCATAAATCATCGTTTTCTGGACGGAATGGCGATACGCCAAAGTCACCGGCGTCCCCGCTTCCACTTCCTGCCGGATAAGAAATCCGTCGGCAGTCTGTCCGTAAAGGTAAGGCGTCCTGATGTAGTAGCCAAAGACGGCGATACAGACAGTAATGACGATCCCTACAGAGGCGATAGCATTTTCAAGCGGTCCGCCCTTGTTTTTCCTGATCATGGCAATGCGGCGAAAGCCGCTCCTTTCCTTTTATTATAATAAAATAATCTTTCCTGCAGACACAAGGAGTGAATGACAACGGTTCCCTACCCCGGCGCCATCCACTCTTTTTCATGTCTTATGGATCTTTCAGCCGTTTACCTACTTGGCTTTCAGATACTGTTCGGCGCCCGCATTCATAGGAATAGACATACCGTCAAGGGCGGTATCCTTTGTGATGTACTTGCCCACAGCATGAGCGGCTTTCATGCGGTCCAGATGCTCATAAATCGCCTTGACCACTTCACCGCCCAGTTTGTCATCCATCTTATCGGTGGTAACGATAACGCATTTAACGGCAACCGAATGGATATCTTCTTCCTGTCCGGGGTAAGTGCCTTTCGGAATGCTTACTTTCGTGTAATAAGGATATTTCTTCATCAATTCGTCCGCTTTATCCCCGTCGATATTGATAATGGCCGCGGACTTATTGGCAGCCAGATCCTGAATCGCGGCAGTCGGGAATCCCGCCACAACGACGCCTACATCTACATTTCCGTCTTTAAGCGCATCGGCTGCTTCACCAAAGGAGAGGAACTGTTCATCAATATCATCATACGTAATGCCGTAAGCGGCTAAAATCTGGCGGGCATTTGCTTCCGCGCCCGAGCCTGCCGCGCCGACGGCAACTTTCTTGCCTTTCAGGTCGGCAATAGATTTGATTCCTTTATCCGCCGTGGTCACGAACTGGATCGTTTCCGGATAAAGTGCCGCAAGACCCCGGAGGCCGGCCACTTTATTATCTTTGAACATTTCAGCACCGTTGACCGCGTAGTAGGCGATATCATTCTGAATGAACGCCAGATCTACGGATCCGTCTTTCAGCATATTCACGTTCGCCACGGAGGCACCGGTAGACTGGGCGGAAGCGTTCATGCCCTTGATATTGTTATTCAGTAATTCGGCAAGAGCGCCGCCAAGCGGATAGTATGTCCCTGCGGTACCGCCGGTTGCAATATTTAGAAACTGCTTTTCTCCGCCGCTTTTGGAGCCGCTGTCACCGCCGCACCCTGTAAGCAGGGCTGCTCCGCATGCACAAGCCATTCCTGCGATAAGCATCTTCTTCATTACTTTTTTCATAACCTTAAACCTCCTTGGAAAAATCTCTTTCGCTATGACAGCTTCGCCCGAATCATCTCCATGTCCATTTTATCCCGCCGGGAGTCGCCGAACATCCGCTCTTCTCTCCGGAATAAAAAAAGCAGCTGAACGCATGGGAATCCAAACGTCTGCTGCAAGCGTCTTCGCTCGAAGTGCTGTAAAGTTAATAATAGTATACTACTTTTCAAAATCCTTGTAAAGTAAACTCGGCTGTATTCCCTGATTATTCTGGTACTTGCCGCTGATATATTTCTCCGCCTCTCCCAACACCGTATGGAAATAAATCTGGCAGATTTCCACGCCCGAGTAAATACGGATCGGCTGGACGCAGAACATTTCCAGTGTCCAGTATCCTGAAAATCCGACATCCCCGAATCCTGCGGTAACGTGGATAAAGAGCCCGAGACGTCCCACCGAAGAGCGGCCTTCCAGCATCGGGACAAAACAGGTGGTTTTCGTATATTCATGGGTACGGCCCAAGTAGAGCTTATTCGGTTCGAGCACATAGCCTTCCTGCGGAATCTTTAAAAGGTGTCCCGTATTTTCCTTTTTCATGTCCAATTCATAACTGTCGTACACCATGAGCTCATCAGCAAGTGTCAGGTTGTAGCTGTTCGGATTCAGCCGCTTCGGATTAAAAGGCGTGATTACGATTTCCTCGCCCATGTGGCGGGCAATTTCTCTACCGGATAAGATCATTTTTCTTTCCGTCCCTTCTGGTTAAAAATTCTGCGATGGACCGCCATACGCCTTCTGCTGAAAGTATACCGCGCGTCCATTCCCTTCGTAAGACCAAATTGTTCTTTTTCTTCTTCCGTCACCGATGGAGACACAAGCACTTTTCCCCGGTCGCTGAAAGAAATAAGATGTGCGGCAAAAAGCGCCGCATGAATCGGACAAAGAACTAGTCCTCTATGTTTCATACCGCCTTCTCCGTAAGGCACCGCTTTCAAAAGAGACAGGCGGTGAATCCCGCAGACACAGCATTCCGCTTTTTCGGAAAGTGATTTGCGGAAAAAACGGCTTCTTTCCTCAAGAACCTTCCGTATCTTCTCTACTGTTTCATCAGCGGTGGAAGAGAAAAGATTCCCTTCCGTACCGAAAGAGGAAATATCCGCCGCCAGGGCTTCACGGACAGAATTTTCCGCTGACACTTCCGCTTCTTCCAATTCGCGAAAAGCTGCAGCCATCTCCGGTTTCAGTATCCAAAGATACGCGCCATACTCATCTTCTTCCCCGTCAAAAATATACTGCCACGGCGCCATTTCCGACAGAGCTTTCCCCCACACCGCCTCCTCCGCGGTAAGGGTAAATTCCTTTTCCGCTTCCACGGCAGGCGGCACTTTCTTTTTTTTTGCCGTCCGCGCCGGTTCTTCAAAAAAAGCCCCGCTTTCGTAGCGGTCGCGGATTTTATTTCCTGCCCACCCGACAGCCGCATTCAACGCCCGGTATTCCATAGAAAGAGTATCGGCGATATGCTTCGCGTTGTCTGTGTAATCAGGCGCATGGTACAAAGAAGAAATAATCGTCATCATCAGATCCGACATAACTGCAGGGTCGGCAAAAAGCGACAGCCACTGAGAAGATGATATTTCATTCCATCGTTTGGCGCCTTTTACGCGAGCCATGCCTTCACCCCTTTGCCAAATTTCACAGACTTTGCAGATATTATAGCATTTTACATATATTTTTAGAATATTTTCCAAAGAAAATCCTCATGAAAAACTGTGCATGGAAGGAAAGCAGAAATCTCTGTATAATAGGCAAAGAATACAAAGAGGAGCATATGATGGACATACTCAAGAACGAAACTATAAAAAATGCGGCCGCTGTACTGTGGCACAAATTTCTTCTGGCAGAAACCGTAAACGACATCATCCTTTCGGAAATAAAAGACCGCCTGTACCTGCAGAATGTGGATGAAGACTGGCTCATGTCCCCGGAAACATCTCCGCGCGACACCTTTATGGCACGTGTCACGGACCTTGCCTTCGGCGATGTCGTGGAAGAAGCAGTTACCTCGCTCTATGAAAACAAAGAGGCCCTCCTCCCTTACTCAGATCTCACCGAAGCAAAAGATCCCAGCCGTTTATACGATTTGATGATGGAGATGGCCATGGGGCAGCTCACCTGCCAAGACGGAAGTACGGTGAAAAAGAATCCGTACTACGAACAAATCCATATTTCTTCCGACAAGGAAAACTGCATCGCTCTTACCACAGCAGATTATCTTCCTTATGAATTTTTCCAGACCTTCCACCGTTACAAAAAAGAAAACCCTTTCCTCTACGGGGAAGCGGGGTTCTTCAAAGAACGGATGACCTTCCCTGTCATCCTGGAAAACAACCGCGTGTGGATGAGCGTCGTCCCCAGTGAAATCCGTTCTATGGAAAAAGACATTGAAGCAGCAAAAGGAAAAGTAATCACCTACGGCCTGGGGCTCGGATACTACGCCTTCATGGCATCAGAAAAAGAAGAAGTGGAATCAGTAACCGTCGTGGAAATGAACCGCGATGTCATTTCCCTTTTTAAAAGAAATATACTGCCTCAATTTCCAAATAAAGAGAAAATCAGAATCATTGAAGCCGATGCCTTTGCATTTATTGAAAAGCAGGAAGACGGCGGCTACGACACGGCATTCAGCGATTTCTGGAGCGGCGTGGATGACGGACTCAATCTTTACCTGCGGTTCATGGCAAAAACAGCGCGTTTTGCAAAAACAAAACATTCTTACTGGATTGAGACATGTTTCATGGAATATTTTTTCCGTCCCGTCCTGATCCGCGTCCTCATGGAACAGATTACGGGGAAGAAAATCATCATGCCGGAAGTTTCCGGCCGCATTCGTAAAGTGCAAAACCGTTTTGAAACATATCTGAAAACAAAAAATGACAGAATCACCTCGCCTGAAGAACTCACGCTCCTTTTCACAAACGAATCCATGATTTCCCTCATGCGTGATTTCGCCGTAAAAGATCCGATGCAGCCATAAATACGGTCTAAGGAGACTCCGCAAAATGTCTCCTGCCCATGTTCCGAAAAACATTTACCTTATCCTCCGATTTCCTGTATAATAAACGAGTATTGTTAGTTGAGGTGCAAAATGACTGATTCAGAAGAAATAAAAAGACGGCGTACCTTCGCCATCATCTCCCATCCTGACGCCGGCAAAACGACACTCACGGAAAAGCTCCTGCTCTACGGCGGCGCGATCCACCTGGCAGGTTCCGTCAAAGCAAGGAAGACCTCCCGCTATGCCGTATCCGACTGGATGGAAATAGAAAAACAGCGCGGCATTTCCGTCACCAGCTCCGTTCTCCAATTCGATTACAACGGCTGCCGCATCAACATTCTCGATACCCCGGGGCATGCAGACTTTTCGGAAGATACTTACCGTACGCTCATGGCGGTGGACAGCGCCGTCATGGTCATCGACGTGGCGAAAGGCGTGGAAGCCCAAACGAAAAAACTTTTCAAGGTTTGTTCCGACCGGGGTATTCCCATTTTTACCTTTGTCAATAAAATCGACCATTTTGGCAAAAATCCTTTCGACCTGATGGCGGATATTGAAGATGTCCTCGGTATCCGTTCATGCCCTATGAACTGGCCTATCGGCGTTAATGGCGACTACACAGGTATCTACGATCGTGAAAAGAAACTGTGCCATCTTTTCGTCAAAGACAACGCCCACGGCGTAAAAAAGCTGGAAGTTATTTCAGGCAGGATAGACGATCCTGAAATCGTTTCCCATCTCTCCGAAGAGGTTCTCAGTTCCCTCAAAGATGACCTGGAGCTTCTGGAAGAAGCAGGCGACCCTTTTGATAAAGACAAAGTATCCAAAGGCGAACTGACCCCCCTCTTTTTCGGTTCCGCTATGACAAACTTCGGCGTACAGACTTTTCTTGAAAAATATCTGGAACTTGCTCCGCCGCCGGAAGAAAGAGAAACGCTGGAAGGACACATTGCGCCGGAAGATCCTGCTTTCTCCGCTTTCGTTTTCAAAATCCAGGCAAACATGGATCCCAAACACCATGACCGTATTGCTTTCCTGCGTATCTGTTCCGGTATTTTTGAAAAGGGCGCTTCCGTACTCCATCGGCAGAGCGGCAAAATGCTCCGACTTTCTCAGCCGCAGCAATTTCTCGCCACAGAGCGGCAGACTGTAGAAAAAGCCTATCCCGGAGATATCATCGGAATCTTCGATACGGGAGAACTCGGCGTGGGCGATACGGTATGTGAAAAAAAATCCCCTGTCACCTTTATCGACTTCCCCGTATTCCCGCCGGAACTGTTTGCCCGTCTTTCTCCGGAAAGCAGCATGAAGCGGAAACAGTTCCTCAACGGTGTCAGCCAGCTTGCCCAGGAAGGCGCCATCCAGATTTACAAGCAGCCTTACATCATGGAATCCTTCATTATCGGCGCTGTCGGCCAGCTGCAATTTGAAGTCATGAAGTACCGTCTGGAAAAGGAATACAATGTCACGGTAAATGTGGAACCGATCAGTTACACCTGCGCCCGCTGGACGGAGGGCGATGTCCCGCCGGAAGAACTCATCGGTCTCGACAACGCCATGGTCGTTTATGACAGAAGAGAACGTCCCGTCTACCTCCTCCCGAATGCATGGCAGGCAGGCTGGCTGGAGGAGAGAAACAAAGACGTCGTCTTCCTCCAGTCCCCGCCGCTCGGCGTCGCCAGGCTGGAAGGAAATTAACTACTAAAAGAACAAAATTTTTTATACTTTCTTATTATTGAAAAAAGCAGCAGTCCTGATTTCATAAAGACTGTGCTTTTTTATTTGCCTGCTGCAATTTGAAAAGAAAATACCAGCAGCAAATCGATGCATCCTTCTCTCTGCCGTTCATAGAAAACGGCTTATCCCCTTCTGTCGAATTCGTTGAAAGGATTAGATATATCTTGACAGGTATTTTCATGACCCTTATGCTTATAGTAAAATATTTTTACTATATTGTATTGTTTTGTTTTGTTTTCAGGTACGCAATAATGATCCAAACCGATTATTCTACTTTAACAATAGAAAACCACCGTATGTATGCCCGTTTACGGGACCATCAATTTTCTCTTTATGAAGATTATGCCCGGAAGCGGTATCTTCAGGGAAAATCACTGTTAATCCTCCTATGGATTTACCGTCATCCGAAAGGTATTTCCCAGCAAACAATTACACGCCATACATATTCCACCAAACAGGTGGTCAACGCAGTAATTAAAAATTTTTGGAAGAAAGGATATATTAAAAGCACAGTCCATCCGAAAGACAGACGAAAAAAACTAATCATGCTGACAGAAAAAGGCAGACAATTTGCCGCCTCTATCATTGACCCTATGGATGAGGCAGAAAAGAAAGCATTTTCCCAGTTGTCAACAAAGCAGCAGCAAACACTGATCGAAACAACACATTTATTTACAGATATCCTGACACAGGAATTTATGCGTCTTATAAAAGAAATCTGTCCGGATATATAATGTTTTTCATAAAATCAGGACCTTTCGATGTTTTTCCACCACAGGAGAATACATGATTGAACTAAAGCATATCCGCAAAGATTACGGAGAGCGTACCGTAATAAAAAATCAGAGCCTTTCCATCAAGGACAAAGAATTTTTTGTTCTCATCGGCCCAAGCGGCAGCGGCAAAACGACCCTGTTGAAACTGATTAACCGTCTCATTGACCCGACAGAAGGAGATGTATTATTAAATGGAAAATCCGTCATAGACTATCCGCTTCGCGAATTACGGCTCAATACGGGATATGTCTTGCAGCAGATCGCCCTTTTCCCTAATTTGACGGTCGCAGAAAATATAGAACTTGTACCGGTTATGAAAAAATGGCCAAAGCAAATCCGGAAAGAACAAACTACACAGCTGTTATCCAAAGTCGGTCTTGATCCGAAAATATATGCACACCGTTACCCTCATGAATTATCCGGCGGAGAACAGCAGAGGGTCGGCATCGTCCGTGCTATCATCGGCAAGCCGGAAATTCTTCTTATGGACGAACCATTCAGCGCATTAGACCCCATTTCCCGCCGGCAGCTGCAGGATCTTATAAAAACACTCCACCACGAATTGGGGCTGACCATTGTTTTTGTTACCCACAATATGGAAGAGGCTGCCTATCTGGGAGACCGCCTGTGCATTATGAACCATGGTGAAATCATTCAAACCGGAACACCGGATGAAATCAAAAGCCGGCCGGAAAATGATTTTGTCGCCCGATTCTTTAGCAGAGGATGTGATGGCTTTGAATAATCTTTTTACCGTTTTCACCGGGCGTATCCAAGATTGGCTCCTCGCATTGACGCAGCATGTACAGATTTCTTTAAGCGCGCTTCTGGCCGCCATATTCATTTCCATCCCGCTGGGAATCCTGCTTTCCAGAAAAAAATCCTGCGCAGAGACGGTTCTGCAAATCACAGGAATCATTCAAACAATTCCATCTCTTGCCATTCTGGGACTTATGATCCCATTTCTCGGTATCGGCACATTGCCTGCACTGACAGCGCTGATCATCTACGCCCTGTTTCCGATTTTGCAGAATACGATCACCGGCCTGTCGGAAATTCCTCCCGTATTAGATGAAGCGGCGGAAGCACTTGGCATGAACAGATGGGAAAAGCTGAAAAATTATGAATTGGCTCTGGCTATGCCGGTTATCACTTCCGGAATCCGCACAGCATCCGTCATGATCATCGGCACCGCCACATTGGCAGCCCTGATTGGGGCCGGAGGTCTCGGTTCTTTCATATTACTCGGTATCGACCACAATGACAGCGCTCTCATTCTTATCGGTGCGGGGTCATCCGCATTGCTCGCGATTATTTTCAGTTACGGCATCCATATACTGGAGCATGTCTCATTAAAAAAGTCTTTTCTTGTACTATGTTTCTTTATATTGGTTCTCATGCTTTCTTTCGTCTCTTTCTCCCATCGGCATGACAAACTTATCATTGCAGGCAAGCTCGGTTCGGAGCCGGACATATTGATCCATATGTATCAGGAACTGATCACACGGAAAACGAATATAGCCGTTGAACTCAAACCGAATTTTGGAAAGACCGCCTTCCTTTATGAAGCATTAAAAGCAGGAAGTATTGACTTATACCCGGAATTTACGGGAACAATAATTTCCAGCCTCCTGAAAGAGCCACCGCCCCTCGGCCATGATGCACGCAGCGTATATGAAGCGGCCCGTGATGAAATTAAAATACAGGATAACCTGGCATATCTTGAGCCTATGTCATACCAAAACACTTATGCTGTCGCAGTCCCGCGTTCTTATGCAGAGGCAAACGGCCTCACATCCATCTCTGATCTGCACAAAGTAGAAAACCGGGCAATTGCAGGTTTCACATTGGAATTCAATGACAGAGAAGACGGAAACCGCGGGCTCGCGTCTTTATACGGGCTCCATCTTCAAGTACGCACAATGGAACCGGCCCTACGCTACCAAGCCATCTCGCAAGGCATCATCCAAATCACGGACGCATACTCCACAGACAGTGAATTAAAGCAATACGGCCTTGTCCTGTTAAAAGATGACAAACAGCTTTTCCCGCCTTATCAGGGTGCCCCTCTCATGAGACAGGAAACCCTGGACGCCCATCCGGAACTGAAAGAAATATTGGAACAATTATCCGGCCGCATTACGGAGGAAGAAATGAGCGCCATGAATTATGACGTCCGCGTTAATAAACGCAAAGCCCGTGATGTCGCCATAGAATATCTGAAAAATAACGGCCTGATATAGTAATCATGAAATGTCCGCCCATCCATGATTCTCTATTACTTCTCAGAAAGGAGATTTAAATATGTATATGAAAGCAGCCGTCATCTATGAAGCAGGAGGTCCTCAGCAGCTGAAAATCAGGCAGGTTCCCGTCCCTTCTGTAAAAGAAGGCTGGTCGCTTATAAAAATTAAAGGATTCGGCCTTAACCACTCTGAAATTTTTACACGCAAAGGATTGTCGCCCACAGTTTCTTTCCCACGCATCCTGGGCATTGAATGTACAGGAACCATCGCGGAATCAACAGATCCTTTCCGTTTGCCCACAGGAACCAAGGTCATTTCTTTCATGGGCGAAATGGGACGCGCCTTTGACGGCAGCTATGCTGAATACACATTACTTCCCAATCAACAAATTTACCCTGTTTCCAGCAATCTGCCCTGGCCTGATCTGGCAGCCATTCCCGAATCCTGCTATACAGCCTTTGGCGCCTTGAAAAGCCTGCGTATCCAAGCAGATTCATCTATACTGGTACGCGGCGGCACCTCCGGCGTAGGCCTCGCATTTTTAAAACTGATAAAGGCAAAATTTCCACATATCCACATATCCGGCACATCACGGACTAAAGAAAAAGCATCCTTGCTGACCTCTCTCGGCTACGACACCGGCCTTGTCGATGATGACGGCAGACTTTCTGCAAAAGGGCAGTCGTTTGACCGGATATTGGAGCTTATAGGTCCGCGGACAATTAAGGATTCGTTCCGCTATATGTCCGATGGCGGCATCTTGTGCAGTGTCGGCCAGTTAGGCAACCAATGGTATCTTGAAAACTTCGATCCGATTACGGATATCCCTTCCGGTGCGTACCTGTCTTCTTTTTATTCAGGAAATGTAAATGCCGGAAAAATACAGGAAATGTTTGACTATATTAAACAATACAACATCATTATTCATCCGGAACGTATCTTTTCCCTTGACGATATACAGGAGGCTCATAGTTACTTAGAAAGCCGCACCGGATTTGGAAAAGTTGTGGTCATTCCCTGAAGCCATATAGTTTAACAATAAATAATTTCCGTCTTTATTTTCCCATCCCAAAACGGCATTCCCCGCAAATAATCTTGTGAGAAATGCCGTTTTCTGCTGCTTCATGGAGTTTCCTTACTCAGTTCATCCAGTCGGTATGGAAAGCCCCTTCTTTATCAATGCGTTCATACGTGTGGGCACCGAAACAGTCACGCTGTGCCTGAAGAAGATTCGCGCTTCCCCGTGCAGTACGGTAAGAATCAAAGTAAGCAAGCGCGCTGGAGAGCGCGGGAACAGCCGCGCCTCTTTCCGCTGCCAGGGAAATAATGCGCCCCCAGCCCGCGCGGGCGCCATAAAGAATTTGAGAAAAATATCCGCTTGCCAGTAAATTGGTCATGCCGTTTTCTTTTTCAAAAATTTCACTTACGGTATCCAGGAAACGGGCGCGGATAATACAGCCGCTCCGCCAGATTTTTGCAATGCGCCCCATCTGCAGATCCCAGCCGTATACTTTCCCCGCTTCTTCAAGAAGATTGAAGCCCTGGGCATAGGCGCAAATCTTAGACGCGTAAAGAGCCTGCCGCAAGTCTTCAAGCACAGCGGGGCGGTCTACTTCCGTCCCTTCAAAAGCAAGATCCCGGTACCGCTTGGAAAGCACCAGTCTTTCCTCTTTTTGTGAAGACATAGTTCTTGCAAAAACGGCTTCCGTAATCGTCGGAGCGGGAACGCCAAGCGCCAAAGCACTCATACTTGTCCATCGTCCGGTTCCCTTCTGTTTCGCCACATCCAATATGACATCTACCAGAGGCTTCCCCGTCATCTCATCGGCTTTCCGCAGAATACGGGCAGTGATTTCCACCAGGTAAGAAGATAACTCGCCTTTGTTCCACATCTCCCAGGTGTCCGCCATCTCTTCCGCCGTCATGCCAAGAACGTTCTTCATCATAAAGTATGTATCGGCGATCATCTGCATATCAGCGTACTCGATGCCGTTATGAACCATCTTCACATAATGGCCGGCACCATCAGGGCCCATGTAATCCACACAGGCTTCTCCTTCCGCTTTCGCCGAGACCGCCTTCAATATCGGCGCAAGAGCATCGTAAGCCTCGCGGGTGCCGCCGGGCATAAGGCTGGGGCCGTGGAGCGCCCCTTCTTCACCACCGGATACGCCCATGCCCACAAAGTGAACCCCCAGCGCTTCCATTTCCCTGCTCCGACGCCGGGTATCTTCAAAGAAGGAATTCCCACCGTCAATAAGGATATCGTCTTTTTCAAGGAGGGGAATGAGTTTTGCTATCATGGCATCCACTGCTTCGCCCGCCTTGATCATAAGGATAATCTTCCGCGGTTTTTCCAGAGAATTGACCAGCTCTTCCAAAGCAGCCGCGCCGGAAAGGTTCGTGTCACTTCCAAATTCTTTAAGAAAATTTTCCGTCTTGTCATGGCTTCGGTTATAAACGACCGTGGAAATACCATGCCCTGCCAGATTTCTCGCCAGATTGGCACCCATCACGGCAAGGCCGATCAGTCCTATTTTTCCTTTTGCTCCCATTATTCTTTCACTGCCTTGTTCCATGCTTCCAGGAGACGGGCACGGTTATCGCCGGACCACTGGAAGTTGTAATCAATGAGTTTCGCATCCTTAAATTTCATAGCTTCTTCCGGCGGGTTTGCTTCCGGATTGGTGAGGAACTGGTAGGAATTATTATGCTGTCCGATTTCCTGCGCTTTCTTGGTAAGAGCCCAGTCGACAAATTTCTTTGCTGCTTCCATATCCGGTGCATTCTTAATAATCGCTACGGCGCCCAATTCATAAGCAGTACCTTCTTCCGGCAGCGACAGGCGGACGTTCGTATTGCCTTCCTTGATCAGACGGATCCCGTTATGGAGATAAGTGATGCCGATGGCTGCTTCGCCAAGAGCCGCGCTGCGTGCCGGAGCCGCGCCTGCCTTGGTATACTGCTTAACCTGTTTATTCAATTTGGCAAGGTACTCCATGCCTTTTTCCTCACCCATGCTCTGGACGATAGCGGAAACCACTACATAACCGGTAGAAGCGGAGCCCGGATTCCCCATGACAATCTGGCCGGTAAATTCCGGCTTCAGCAAATCATCCCATGATGTCGGCGGCTGCAGCTTATGTTCGTCAAAATAACGGCCGTCGAGTATAAAGCCGAGATAGCCCTGATAAATGCCTGTCCAGTATCCATCCGCATCTTTAAACTCCGGTTTGATTTTTTCTGCATTGGGCGACTTGTATGCTTCCAGAAGTCCTTCCTTTTTCGCCATAATGAAAGAATCGGCGCTGCCGCCATACCATACACTGGCCTGGGGATTATTCTTTTCCGCGCGGATACGGCTCAAGGTCTCCCCGCCGCTCATACGGACAAAGTTCACTTTAATGCCCGTATCTTTTTCAAATTCGCTGGCAACCACTTTCGCAGACTGTTCTACGACTCCCATGTATACGGTGATTTCTTTTGATTCCTTCTTCGCCGCCGGAGCTTCCGCTTTCTTCTCCCCTCCGCAGCCTGTAAAGCTGAATGCCATAGCGCCTGCAAGAACGGCAAGTGCCGCCTTCTTCCAAATACTTTTCATCAAAATGCCTCCTTAAAATGAATCTTTCCTCTATACTCAAATACCCGTGCCGGGTATCCAAGTTTCGTTCAGTTCTTTACAGCGTGGAGCGCGCCTCGCTGAATGCGGAGCCATACTTTATCTCCCGGCCGGTAAATACGCTTCCCTTCCGGATTATACTCTTCCGTTTCAAGTTCCTTATCACCGGCACGGACGACATATTCCTGCACAGCCCCCATATAAGTCGAAGAAATCACCTCCGCTTCCACGTCGCCGCTGTCCGCCAGCCTGATCGCTTCAGGGCGGAGAACGATCTGTACCGTATCCCCCGCTTTCACCGGAAGTCCGGCATAATGGACATTAAAATCTTCATTTAACATACGGACGGGAATCATTTCCCCTTCACTGTCCCCTTCACTCACTTTTGCTTCCACAAAGTTGGCGCTGCCAATGAAATCGGCAACAAAACGGGAAGCAGGATGCTGGTATACTTCATGGGGCGTTCCCACCTGTTCGATATGTCCCTTATTCATGATGATAATTTTATCGGAAAGGCTCATGGCTTCCGCCTGGTCGTGGGTGACATACACGCTGGTAATGCCGATCCGCTGCTGAATTTTTCTTATCTCTTTGCGCATGTACACCCGGAGTTTCGCATCCAAGTTAGATAAAGGCTCATCAAAGAGCAGGACAGCCGGTTCCATGACAAGCGCCCTGGCAAGAGCTACGCGCTGCTGCTGGCCTCCGGAAAGCTGATTCGGCATACGGTGTTCCAGCCCTTTCAGTCCCACAAGTTCCACCATCTGCATGACTTTTTCCCTGATGGTCTTCTTATCCATTTTTTTGTTTACAAGACCATATGCTACATTATCATACACATCATAATGGGGAAATAAGGCATAACTCTGGAATACCATAGAAGAATCCCGCTTATCCGGTGTCATTTCATTGATCCGGATCCCGTCCAGAAGGATATCTCCGCCGGAAACAGATTCGAATCCGGCAATCATGCGGAGTGTCGTCGTTTTTCCGCAGCCTGACGGCCCCAAGAGCGTTACAAATTCACCGCTTCCTATATTTACATTAATATGGTCTACCGCGAGGAACGTACCGGTTCCTTCATGCGTCACATATTCTTTCGTTAAGTTTTTCAATTCGATGCTTGCCTGTTTTGCCATCACATTTCTCCTTCACTTGCCGTTTCTTTATTATGGGAGCCGAAGCGTCCGAGAAGAAGCTGGATTCCCACAATGGCCGCATATACAATCAAGATCAATATCGTTGAAAAGGCGGACGCCACACCGAACTGGTTATCTTCCACCTGGTCCAGAATAAGAACAGTAAGCAGACTATACTTGGCCGACACCAGGAAGATGACCGCGCTGATGCTTGTCATGCTTCTGATGAATGAATACACAAGACCGCCAAAGAAAGCGCTTTTAATCAAAGGAAGCGTCACCGTGGTAAATACGCGGCCTGCGTTGGATCCCAGGTCAGCCGCCGCTTCTTCAATACCGGGGTCAATCTGCTGCAGGCTGGAAACACCGGCACGGATACCGATAGGCAGCGCACGAATGACAAACGCTGCAATAAGAATGATTGCCGTGCCTGTCAGCTGGAGCGGGTAATCATTGAATGTCAGTATGTATCCGATGCCGATAACCGTACCCGGCACGGAAATACTGAGGAGCGACGCAAAATTAATGAAGCCTCTGCCGATGAATTTCTTCCGCACCACAAGGTACGCGACAATCATACCGAGAATACCGGCAATCGGCGTGGAAACAACAGCCAGAAGCGTAGTATCCCGGATCGCATTCCGTCCCACTTCGAAAGCGTATTTGTAATGGGCAAGAGTAAATGAATAATCGACGCCCCACATTTTTATCAGAGAAGCAATCGGAATCAGGACATAAATCGCCAGCACCACGGCAGTCACAAGGAAGCAAAAGCCTGCCACCGGAATCACCACGGCGGGATCTTTAATCATCGCCCTCTCGCGGGAGGCTTTCCCCAGCACGGTCACATAGGTCTTTTTCTCCACCCAGTATTTGGAAAGAATGAAAAGAATCATGGCGATATCCAGTAGGACAACGGCCACCGCCGCGCCGCCCTGCACATCATAACTCCCGATAGCCTGCAGGTACACCTGCGTCGCCAGTGTGGAGAAATTCCCGCCGATAGCCATGGGATTCGCAAAATCCGCCACTGATTTAATAAACACCAAAAGGAACGCATTGGCAATCCCCGGACGGACAAGAGGAACCGTAATCGTACTGAATGTACGCCATTTAGAAGAGCCCAGATCACGGGCCGCATCCTCAATAGAGGAGTCAATAGACCGCAGCATGCCGGCTAAAAGAAGAAAGGCGATAGGAAAATAAGAAATCGTCTGTACAAAAATCAGGCCTTTCAGCCCGTAAATATTTGTATTCGTCCAGCCGAGAAGATTGTAAGTGATCAGACCGCGGCTACCAAAAAGCATGATAATGGACAATGCCACAGAAAACGGCGGTGACACCATGGGCATCATCGCCATCAGATTAAATATTCTTTTCCCGCGGATCTGCAGGTGGGACGTGCAGTAGGCAAAAAGAAACCCGATCACCGTCGCCAGAATACCGACAATGACGGCCAGCATAATGGTGTTGCAAAAGGCCTTGTATGTTTCCTTCATCGTAAAGATATTCTTATACGCCTGGAAACTGTAATTGCCTGCCGTATCCACAAGACTCTGCTTCACGACTTCCAACAGGGGCCACACCACAAAAATAAGAAGCACGGCAATCATAGAAACCGTGACTGCCGCAATGATCGGATCACGGAATGTATTCCGCGTAACCTTCAGCTGATTAACTGCATAAGATTTAAGTTTATTCACTTCCTGACCCTTTCCGTGCCATACCGGGAACGACAAAAGGCTCTGACCTCCTTTGTCCATTCCCGGTACTCATTTTTATGTCCTAATTATATATGTTCCCTGTGAATTAGTATACTATATATCACCATCTATCCCGATTTCAGAAGCACAAGACGTTTATTCATGCATTTACAAGATACAAGAACCATGAAAATAAAATTGACACTTTTATCGGTTCTATTTTTATCGGCGATTCATAAACTCATCCATCTGTTTCTAATCATTTTAAGAAATATATTTCTGTCTCAATGAGTATATACTCTAATTTGTATATAAAATTTTCCAAGCAAAAAGGACTGCCTGTGAGGAACAGTCCCTTTTTAAATTCCCATATAATCTCATTAGTTTTTCACAGATGGATCCTCACTAATTCTCTTTCTGCCATGAAGTGTCATAAGAATATCTGCACTACCACCATACTTCTCATTTCCCAAATCCAATACGGGCTCAGAATTCGGTATCCCTTGCACCCCCAGTATATTTACCATTACGTTATAAAGCAGATCATTTGTCCAATAAGAATCCTTATGTGACTTTAACGTTTCATATAATTCACGACGATTCTGCATAAAACTTTCAGAAAATAGCATAATCAGAGGAATGTGGGCCATTCTATAAGTGAATTTGCTGGACTCATGTCCTAAGTGTTTATCAGCATCATCACCATGATCAGATAGATATATCATTCCTTGAAAATGGGGGACATTTTTAACTTTTTCATATATACTCCTCAGAACAAAGTCATTGTACAAAATGCTGTTATCGTAAGTGTCTATAGTTTTATCACCTCTGCTGAATTTATTAAACGCTTCAGGATACCTATCATCATATGATAAATGATTCCCCATCAAATGAATAATAATGAATCCATTTGTCATATTTGACATATCGGGTATGAAGTCCAGCAATTTTCCATCGTAATAAAAAGTATTAATTTGTTTTCCTACATTTCCATTCAGCCAAACCTGTCGATCTGCCACAGAAGCTATCTCTGCTACCGGCGTATCCCAAGGACTGAATCTCTCTTGATTACTGAGCCAATAAGTATCATAGCCGGCAGCCTTAGCGACTTCAACCACTGAATAAGCATCAACTAAATTAATATCATTATATTGATTCCTTTCGCTAAGAGCAAAAGTAAGACAAGGCACCGTATGGGTATGATTGGAGTATGCATGAGAAAATATCACTGCATCCGGCAAACTTTTAAGAGAATCCAAAAACGGAGTGTTTTCTCTTTCATAACCATAAATATGCATATGATCCCGTGTCTCTGATTCTCCAATCACCAAAACATATATACCTCCGCTATCTTCCCGAATTTTTAAATCAGTCAGGCTTTGTAACTGTTTTTGCCGACGCAGTTTAGCTTCTCCATATTTTTTAAAAGTAACGAGTTCTTCACGTGCGGAATCAATAGTATTCAAAATATAAGCATTTTGTCCCGCCTTAGGTACAATAAAAATACACATAATCAAGATAAGAATTCCACAAGAAATCAGTCTTTTCACTGAAACACCAAAATATACTAATCGGTTAAAATAACAAAAAAATATCATGCAGACACATATTAATAAAAGCGTACCCCCCCACCTAAATAAATCCTGTCCTTTTAAATAAGATGCTATCTCATTTGTATTTGTTTGAAAAAGCGTCAATAAAATATCTGATGATAAGAGTGCACCCGTTGCCAAATAATAACAAAAAAATAACAAAGGAAATAGAATCGCCGCCATCCCTAAAACATATGATATCCCATACAGTATGCAACTGATAACTTTATTCTTAAAAACCGTACGAATGGCGAAGACAATAATCAAAAAACTTCCAATCATAACGCCCAATGCGATGGCGGAAGATATCTCATTACCCCGCAATACGGCGCCGGTAAATAATTTTATATATGCAGTAGACCCATACAGCAGACTAAAAAAGGTTACCCATCCTAATAAATTCTTGCTGCACGATACTAAATAACTGACGAATGCCATTGTAATGGTCATCCCTACAAGTATCTTTTTTTGCGATAATAAATCGGCAGATACTGTTCCTGTACTTTTCAGCAGTAATACAAATACAGCAAATAATAAGGCAACGCAAATACTTTTTCTCAATAATGCGCCATCTAAAATACCCTTAAAAGTCATATAAATCTCTCCATAATGGATACCTGTACGTTGTCAGCTGCACTGATCAAAAAGAATTCTCTATCCACAATCCGCAAAAGCTCATCACAATAACAGCTCTTTCACATTTACTTGGGATGACACCTTCTCAATAGTGTCCATTTACCGTTATTATCACTCTTGCAGGCAAAGAAAAATAGAGATCCGTGAAAAACAAATAAAAGGCTCCTACCGAAACCCGTATGAAGAACAATAGGAGTCTTTTACTTCATCACCATTATACTAAGAAAACACTGATTTATTCACCTTTGTACTGACTGAACTATATCCTAACTTTTCATCTTTCCAAAACCACTACCGGCTTAATCACGTCCGCCGGTTTATCTTTCATAATCTGAAGCGCTTCGGGAAGCTTATCCCAACCTTCGTATACATGGGTGGAAAGAAGGCTTACGTCCAGTTTTCCTGCCGCCACAAGGGCGCCCAGCTTTTCCATACGGAGTCTGCCGCCGGGCATAAGTCCGCCAACGATGGCTTTATGCCCCATGCCTACCCCCCATTCCACACGGGGGATACGGATACTGTCTCCACTTCCCAGATAGTTCACAGAACCGATTTTTCCGCCCGGCTTCAATGCTTTCACTGCGGACGCAAATGTATCCACCGTACCGCCCGCAATAATGACACGATCCACACCTTTACCGTCGGTGAGCCGCATGACCTGGTCTTCAATGGGACCGTTTTTATAATTTATGATATCTGATGCTCCGTATTTCTTTGCCGCTTCTACGCATACGGGGCGGCTGCCTACGGCAATAATCCGGGCAGCGCCGCGCATATTTGTTCCGGCTACCGCCATGAGCCCCACAGGGCCGATGCCGATGACAAGCACCACATCGCCAAACTGCACATCGGCCAGTTCCACACCGTGGAATCCGGTAGGAACCATATCGGAGAGCATGCACGCATCTACCACATTAATTTCTTTCGGCAAGTTCGCCAAATTTCCGTCAGCATCATTCACATGGAAATATTCCGCAAACACACCGTCTTTAAAATTAGAAAATTTCCAGCCTGCCAGCATGCCGCCGGAATGCATCGCGTATCCGGCCTGGGCTTCCAGTGAATTCCAGTCGGGGGTGATTGCGGGAACAAGAACACGGTCGCCCGGCTTGAAATCTTTTACATCCGCGCCGACTTCCACCACTTCCGCGCAGCATTCATGCCCGAGAATCATGTCATGCCGTTCACCGACAGCACCCTCCCATACGGTATGTACGTCAGAAGTGCAGATGGCGATAGCCAGCGGCTTACAGATAGCGTCCATGGCGCCGCAGGCGGGTTTTTCTTTTTCAACCCAGCCTACAGAGCCGATTTTGAGCATTGCATAACCTTTCATCAGTGAGTCCTCCTTTTCCGTTTACGGATAATCTCTCCGCCGGGAATCCTCTCCTTACTAAAGCTTATATCTCCAGTCTTTTCATTTTCATTCACTATTGATTCCCGGTTTGTCTTCTTTAATTATATAATTCTGCGTCTGATTTCACAAGAAACGCTAAAGTTCCTTTCATTTTCCCATGCAAAAACGCCCGCCGGTTCATACGGAATCTTCCTGTTCTATTTCATTTATACGACACTACAGGCGGACCAGCCACAGTCACTGCAGGCAGCACAATGGCCTTCCACACGGATATTCTTTCCGCCGCATTCGGGACAAACCGGCTGCCCTTCTGCCGGCTTTGGTCCATCGGCTTTCTCTTCTTCCTTTGCGGCAACGCCGAGAATATTTCCCCGGCGGCATCCGTCTCTGAAAACAGTAATGCCTTTGCATCCGCTTTCCCATGCCGCCAGGTAAATATCGTAGATATCTTCGGGCGTAGCGTCATTTTTCAAATTCACCGTGCTGGAAATGGAATTATCTACATACTTCTGCATGACCGCCTGCATAGCTACACGATCCATAAAGGAAACATCATGGCTTTCAATGACCCAGGGGAACTTTTCCCGTATTTCATCATCCGTCAAAGTCAATGGCAGATGATGGTACCGGAGCAAATCTTTTACACTGTGGGCATACACGCGGAAACTGCCGTTCACTTCTTCCATCTTGTGTGTGGAACGTTCATAAGAAATTTTGTAAAGCGGTTCACAGCCGCCGGAAAAACTTCCCATCAGAAGGGAAATGGTTCCTGTCGGTGCGATGGCAAGGAGCGTGCCGTTCCGCAGACCATAAGTTCGGATATCTTCATAAAGACCGCCGTCCAGCTCTTTTACCATTTGTATAATCGGCGATTTCTCCGTCGCTTCCCGGCGGTAACGTCCGAAAGTACCTTTCATCTTTGCCCTGTCACAGGAAGAGCGGAGCGCGGAAAGGAGCATGATCTTCATCACATTTTCCATAAATGCGCTTGCTTCCCGGCTTCCGTAAGCCAGTTTCATCGCCACAAGCGCATCGGCCACGCCGAAGAGTCCCAGCCCCAAAGAGCGCCAGTCATCAATGCAGGTTCTGTTTTCATCCAGAGGCTGCGTTTCATAACCGTAAGAGACGATCTTGTCAAGAGCAATAATGCCGTCATAAACCGCCTGCTTGAATTTTTCCTCATTCAAAGACGGTGCATTGCCGAATTTATCATCGATCATGTTGTACAGATTGATGCTGCCCAAGTTGCACGCATTGTACGCGTTGCCGCCGAACTCGCCGCAGGGGTTCGTGATTTCAATTTGATACTCATCATATCCTGCAAGCAGATGGTAATCATTCAGCCGATCCGAAAAAAGCGCCCCCGGATCGCCCCAATCCCACTGGGTTTCGCAAAACTCACGGAAGAAATCACGGGCACGGATCGTCCTTTCGATATTTTCACCGGTCGATTCTACATGGAAACGGAGGGTGTACTCTTTATCGTCCCGCACAGCTTCCATAAATTCGTCAGTAAAAAGAATGCTGATATTCATGCTGGACAGCTTTTCTTCATTTTGCTTGATATGGAGAAATTCATAAATATCAGGATGGCTGCAGTTGAGTCCCACCATCTGCGCGCCGCGGCGGCCGTTCTGGCTGATCACTTCGCCGGTAGTATTAAAAATTTTCATGAAAGAAACGGCACCGGTGGAAGTACGTGCCACATTATGTACACGGCTTCCTGCAGGACGGAGATTGGAAATATTGATACCGATACCGCCGCCATAGGAAAAAATACGGGCAATTTCATAATTGGAATGAAAAATGGATTCCAGATTATCTTCCGGTGACGGCAGGATATAGCAGTTTGACATGGATACCTTAAATTTGCCCCTCGAACCTGCCGCATAAAGCGTCCTTCCGGCAGGAGAAAAATCTCCGTCTGTGATGTATTTTTTCATACGTTCACGAAAATCCCCCTTAAATACGGAGCTTACTCTGTCGATGAACTGCTGCGGCGTCGTCTCGCCTTCATGATAATATTTCGCCTCTAAAATACCCCGGCTGATTTCATTGTCATACCAATGTTCCATAATCAATACCCTCTCTTTATTTCACCGATTCTATTTCGGTTATTTTGTATATCTATATTATTCTATTCAACATCTTGTGTCAATATATTTTTAAAACACAATATATAGTAATCAATTTATCATAGGGTAATTAGATCATTCAGAATGTGCTGATGCCCTAAAGAATTCTGATTGTCAAAAATTTTAAAACGATATCCCTGTAATCCGTTTGGCTACCTGCCTGGGAATATTTTATGCCATGTCCTGCAATTTCCCGCAATCATCTCTTTTTCACCGAACATATTCCTCCGCTGCTAAAAGAAGGTAGCCTCATCCGGTTTGAGAGAGTATAATTGGTTTAAATTATGATCCAAAAGAATGATCATTCACAAAGGAGAAACAGGAGGATAGAAGAAATGGCAATTAAAACAAGAAAAATCGGCATCATCGGTGCGGGAAACGTAGGTTCCCATTTGGCACTCCAGTTCGCAGTGCAGGGACTGGCTGACGAAGTGGTTTTCTATGATATTAATAATGACAAGGCCCATGGCGAATCACTTGACCTGCTGGACGCAGTAAGTTACCAGCCCCATCATTTTGAGGCGTACGCAGGCACCGCAGCTGACATGAAGGATGCCGATATACTCATCAATGCGTCAGGCACACCCCGTCTTCCGGGACAGACACGCCTTGACATGATGGACAGCGCCGTCGCCACAAGTAAAGAATTTATTCCGCTCATTAAAGAATCGGGATTTGACGGAATTATTATTTCCATTTCCAATCCCTGTGATATTATCGCCGAATACCTCCAGTACAAACTGGACTGGCCAAAGGAAAAAATCATCGGCTCGGGAACGGCTCTCGACTCTGCCCGGCTGCAGATGCAGCTGTCTACCCAGCTGAAAGTAAACCGCCGCTCCCTCACCGCTTATCTCTTAGGTGAACACGGGGACAGCTCCATGATTCCCTGGAGCCATGTAACAGTCGCCGGCAAACCGATCGATGAACTCCTGGCAGAAAAACCGGAGCTTTATCATATGGACGCCAAAGAAGTCATTCTCGACAAAGTCCACAAGGAAGGATATATCGAAAATACGACAAAAGGCTGCACTGAATTCGGCGTCACCTCAGCGACAGCAGAACTGGTCCGCGCGATTTACCATAATGAACACAAGATCCTCCCCTGCTCCGTTTACCTTGACGGTCCGTACGGCATAAAAGACAGTTTCGCTTCCGTTCCCGTCAAAATCGGAAAAGACGGCGTGGAAGACATCATTGAGCTGCATCTGACAGATGACGAGCAAAAAGAACTCCAGGCATCCGTCAAGGTCCTGAAAGAACATTTCGCAAGAGCGATTGCCTTATAATACAGAACGACACCTGCATTCCATAAACAACTGTTCCTTTTATCAGGGGGGCAATTGGATTGTCCAACCCATGCCCAAATTCTATAAGATAATAGATGGAATTTTTTCTATTCTTGATTTATAATAGAGAAAAGATTATCTGCAGAAAGGAGAGACTGTTATGAAGAAATTGTTATTCGCGGCAGCGGTGCTTACCGTATTCAGCGGAGCATATTCTGCCCAGGCGCTGATTCCCGGCGTACCGGTTCTGGAAACGGAAGTCGGCTATGGCTACAACGGAGCAAAAGACGGTATCCACAGCGCCCATATCGAAATTTCGCCTGTCAGTAAAGTTATTGTCGGTGCGGAATACAGACACTGGAATCATGGCGGAAATGAAACGGATATTTACGCCAAGTATAAACTGGGCCATGTATACCTTGGTTTAGGCAACAGAAATTATTATGACAGAGACGCAAAAGTTTACGGACTTCTGGAAGGAAGAACAAATGTCATAGGTCCTCTTGATGCGTATGGCGGACTGAAATTATCTTCCGAGGAAAGAGAATATAAAGTGGGTCTCCGGCTTGGCCTCGTTCCCACCTCTTTCGACCTTGACGTGAACTATACCTATTATGACAGAGATAAGACATCCAGCGAAGACGGCTTCGGTGTCGGCTTGAATTACCATTTCTAAGCAAATCATAACCACCCGTAAAACGGGTGGTTTGCTCTGACCCTATAAGGGTCTTCCT
>ENA-OROP01000631-OROP01000631.1-human-gut-metagenome-genome-assembly--contig:-NODE-631-length-39018-cov-5.772143_pt1 | contig 39018 bp, 29 predicted proteins | sample MGYA00242132_ERZ509056 | MGnify/ENA primary metagenome ERZ509056 (study PRJEB26280, sample SAMEA2338768) | human gut metagenome | biome: human gut; feature: human-associated habitat; material: faeces...
GTCGTTGTAACCGGCGGGTCGGCTGCAAGGCCTTTCCGTACGGAATCTTTCTACGGCAACGTGCGCACGTTGCAGGTGCGTCTGTCGGGCGACCCGCTTGCTCCACCGGTCGCTTTGTTAGGCCATGACGAGGGTATCGTCATCTCTTTCGATATGTTGGCCGACGATCCAGAGTATCTCTATTACCGTATCGTGCATTGTAATGCCGACTGGACTCCTTCGGGCCTTTCCGATGTGGAGTATATCGACGGCTTCAATGAACTTCCTGTCGATGATTACTCATTGTCGTTCAATACCTATCGCAATTATGTGCATTACCGTATTGCTTTGCCCAACGAAGAGGTGCGTTTCCGCCTCTCCGGCAATTATGCCGTGCTGGTCTATCCCGAGGGTAATCCAGACAGTTTGTTGCTTACGGCCTGTTTCTCGATAACCGAAAATCTGGTGGCGCTCGGTTGCGAAATAACGACTCGTACCGATGTCGATTACAACAAAGCGCATCAACAACTCTCTTTCAAGGTGATGTACCCCCGGTATGAGATACGCAATCCGCGTGAGGAGTTGAAGGTAAGTATCACGACCAATGTCGGTTATGACGACGGTGTGACGGTGTCGCAACCGCTTTACGTCCGGAATCAGGAATTGGAGTATGCCCATACTCCTCGGCTTGTATTCCCGGCTGGGAACGAATATCGCCGTTTCGAGACGGTTTCGCGGCATTACAATACGATAGGTGTGGAGAGTATGCGTTATTTCGATCCCTACTACCACGCTATACTCAAAACCGACTATCCCCGGGCCTCGGGGGCGTATGTCTATGACGAGACGCAGAACGGACACTTTTATATTCGTACCGACGACAGCGAGGAGGCCGATACCGAGGCCGACTATTTTGTCGTGCATTTCATGCTTGCTACCGGTGCGCCGGTAGAGGGTGAAGTTTATATCGACGGAGAGTTTACGCATGGTCGGCTCGACGAGACGACCCGTATGACCTATAACCCCGAGACACGGGCCTACGAGAAGGATATGTTGCTCAAACAGGGAGCATATAACTATCGTTACCTCTTGCAACGACCCGGGGCAAAAGCCGATGCCGCGCCCATAGAAGGAAATTTTTACGAGACTCGTAACGAGTATCAGATACGTGTCTACCACCGCCCGCAGGGCGCCCGTTACGATAGGCTCATCGGCTATACCCGCTGCCGTATGTGAGGAGTACTGTTTGGGGTTGGAATAAGTTGCGGACGAGAAAATCAAAAAGATTTTCTCGCTATTTTGGAGATAAATTATCTAATTTTTTATGGTAAAAAGCTTTACTGATCTCCGCCCTTTACATTCCTAAGAAACGGTTAGGGATTGAGGAAAAAGGCAAAAAACCATGCAAGGATACCTTGCATGGTTTTTTGTGGTGACCCCGACAGGACTCAAACCTGTGACCTTCAGAACCGGAATCTGACGTTCTATTCACTAAACTACGGGGCCAAATGCGTGGCAAAAGTAAGAAATATTTGTAGCTTTGCAAAAAGTTTTCACGAAAAGTTTTTAATGCCTATGGATGTTCGTATAGAGAAAAGTTGGAAAGACCGGTTACAGAATGAGTTTGATAAACCGTACTTCGAGCAACTTACTGATTTTGTTCGTCGCGAGTATAGAACGTCAACTGTATATCCTCCTGGAAATCAAATGTTCAGAGCTTTTGATATCTGTCCTTTTGATAAGGTAAAAGTTGTTATTTTAGGGCAAGATCCTTATCATGAACCGCGTCAGGCGCATGGGTTATGTTTTTCGGTGAACGATGGTATTCCTTTTCCGCCTTCTCTTCTCAATATTTTTAAAGAGATTGAGTCTGATCTTGGTATTCCTATGCCCAAAAGCGGAGATTTGACTCATTGGGCTGATCAAGGTGTTTTGCTTTTAAATGCAACGTTAACAGTGAGAGCACATCAAGCTGGGTCTCATCAGAATAAGGGGTGGGAACAGTTTACGGATGCCGTTATTCATCGATTGGCAGAAGAGCGGGAACACCTTGTTTTTATTCTGTGGGGATCATATGCACAACGTAAAGGAGATTTTATCGATCGTTCAAAGCATTTGGTTTTAAAATCTCCTCACCCGTCTCCTTTGTCTGCACATAGAGGCTTTTTCGGTAATGGGCATTTTAGTAAAGCAAATGCATATTTAAAGGAACATGGAATAGAGCCTATTCAATGGTAATAAAAATGGGAGAGATGGATATAAATATAGAAGAAAGGGTGCAGAAAGCCGTAGATCTTTTTAAGAGCGGGTATAATTGTTCTCAATCGGTTTTTCTCGCTTACAATGATCTTTTTGCTATCGAAGATACTTTGGCTGCTACATTGTTAGCTCCATTGGGTGGAGGTATGGGACGTCTGAGAGAGGTTTGCGGTGCTGTTTCGGCATCTTTTATGATAATCGGTCTTAAATATCCTGCGAATGATCCGAATGATAAGCCTGCAAAGACCCGTAATTATACTGCAGTTCAGGAACTGGCTGCTGAGTTCAGGAAGAAAAACGGATCGATTGTTTGTCGGGAGTTGTTGGGTTTAGTTCAAAAACAGGATGATCCTGAGCCTTCAGATCGCACGGAAGCGTATTATAAGCGTCGTCCTTGTGCCGATTATGTGGCAGTTGCAGCGCGTATTGTCGGGGAAAAATTGAAGAGTGAATAGCAGATATAATTAGAGAATAAATGTACCAGGAGTTATAAAGTTACATTATTGCCCTTGGTGCATTTATTTTTATTATTATGATGTTTATAGCCTTGTATTGATTTTTGGTGCTCTTTCCATGTATTATATTGCTCTTCAGTTAGAATCTTTTTAAGTTTTTTTTCTCTTTTCCGAGCCTCTTTTTTCAGTTTCTCAGGATTCTGTAGCGGTTGGGGATGGGGCCGCATCGGTACTTCATTAAAAAATATTCTCATAGGGGGACGATCGGGAAATTTATCCTGATTTCTGTCAGGCATAGGAGGAGGCATTGTCCCTTGTCTGTCTTTTCGTTGGACATCAGTCGATTTTGCCTCTTTCAAATTTAGTTTGAATATTTTTTTGAATAGATTTTCCGACAGTTGCAGAAGTTTGTCCATCTGTTCTGTCTTTTTCCTGGCTGTTAATTCCGGTGATAGTCGTTCTTGTGGAAAGCCTCTTTTTTCATTTGAGCTGCAATATCGGTTATGATATTATAGCAAAACAATCCGAATAAGGTAAATAGAATTTTGTGGTTCATCTTATTATATGTTTTGTGTTCGTCCGTGAAAATATTTCTCTTTAAGTGTTTCGACAACATAAATAAATGTAGACAGCTTTTTTATAGATAAAATGCTTGTTTGTTTTTTATATGATAAAGAAAAGCGGAGAATAAATTTATTCTCCGCTTTTCTTTATCTCTTGTTTTTAATAGAATCAAATTGTGATACCGATAATTCCTTTATCGGAACTTTCAATAAAATCGATCAAATATTTGATTTCCGGACTTTCAGGAATCAATTCCTTGATTCTGAGAAGAGCATTTTCGAGACTTGTACCGCATTGGTATATTTGACGATATGCCTTCGCAATATCATCTACTATATTGTCCTTAAATCCTCCGGCTTTAGACATCAATACCGCGTTGATTCCATAATAAGTAATCGGATTGTGAGCAGCGACAATAAAAGGTGGTACGTCTTTGTTGGCACGGCAACCGTCCCGTAAAAGTGACCAACTACCCACATGGCATCCGTGTTTCAGAATAACACCGCTTCCCAATATTGCTTTATCATCGAGTTTGCAATTTCCTGCGGTTTTAGTGCCATTTCCTAAGATACAATCATTTCCGATATAGGTATCATGGGCGATATGTACACCTTCTAATAGAAAGTTTCCATTACCGATAACAGTACTATCTCCTTTATTTGTTGCACGGTTGATAATGACTTTCTCCCGAATTGTATTGTTATCCCCGATGATCAAAAGAGTTTCATCTCCTTTGAATTTAAAATCTTGAGGTGCAGCTCCGACGATTGCAGTTTGGTAAATAATATTATTGTTACCCATACGAGTTCCATTCAGGATGCTGGCATAAGGCATAATCGTACAATTGTCACCGATCTCTACATTTTTATCGATGTACGCAAACGGATGAATAGTGACATTTTTCCCGATTTTTGCGCTTGAATCGATATAAGCTAATGGACTAATCATATTACATGGAATTTAGGGTTAATTTATTCTGTTCGTCCTCCACCTAATGCGTGGTATAAATTTACGACAGCTTGTATACGTTGGAATTCATCCGATATTCCGGATAATTGGGCGCTTAACAATGATTGCTGTGCCGTAAGAACTTCTAAATAAGTAGAAGTTCCTAAAGTTAGCAATTGTTGTGTATATTCGACCGATTTTTCTAAGGAATTTATTTGTTTTTCCCGTTGGATGGTCTTCTCGTTAGCTGCTTGATATTGATAAAGGGCATTGCTGACTTCGCTTCCTGCATTTAATATAGATTGCTGGAAATTGAGAGCTGCAATCTCTTGTTGCGCTTTGGCTGTTTTCAGTTTTGCTAAGTTAGCACCTCGATAAAATAAAGGTTGAGTCAAAGTTCCAAGAGCAGACATGATCATTTTGGGGACATCGAAAATCGGCATCCCTGTGACACTATTTGTCCATCCTAATGTCCCCGTTATAGAAATTTGCGGATAAAAAGCCGATCGTGCTTGATTTGTACTGTAATAAGCTCCGGCCAAAGACATTTCTGCAGCTTTTACATCGGGTCGGTTAGCTAATAGCTGTATAGGAACTCCGGAATTAAGTACTTCGGGAAGTTTTTGTTCTTCTAATGTTCCTCTTTTGATTTTTTGCGGAGCTTCTTTAAGGACGAGAGAAAGAGAATTTTCTGTTTCTCTGATTTGTTGTTTCAAATCAGGTATTGAGGCTTTGATCATATAACTGTTGGCTTCGCTCTGTACGATTGCCGCCTCATTAACCATTCCGGCTTCTTTCATCGACCGCATGGTCTCGATACTTTTATCCCAGATGATAGAAGTTTCTTCAGTTATAGCCAATTGTTTGTCCAACATCAGTAATGTGTAGTAGCAATTTGCAATTGTTGCTATTACCTGTGTTTGTACAGCCTGTTTATAAGCTTTACTTTGTAATAAAGCCACTTTGGCACCTCGCTTTGAATTAAGCAGTTTCCCGAACAAGTCGATCTCCCAACTTGCAGATATAGGGAGCGTATAAGTCCAGCTTCTTTTAGATCCTTCTAAATGGCTGACACCTCCTTGTGGTGCAATTGCAAGAGAAGGAGCATAAGCCAGCCGTGCCGACATAAGTCCGGCTTCGGCTGCTTTTACATTTTGTATTGCACTTTGTAGATCCGTATTTTGCTCTAAACCTAATCGGATGAGAGCTTGTAATTGGGGATCAGTGAAGACTTGTTCCCAAGGTAAATTACCCATATTCGTCGTATCCGAAGCGAGAGTATCGTTATCTGATACCGGATCTCGATACAACCCTTGCATGTCCACTTCAGGACGATCATAGGATTTATATATGTGACAGCTACTCATCATGGCTGTCAGACATACAGTATATAAAATTATTTGTTTCTTCATCTTTTTTTCTTTAATGTGAAAACCTTTATTTGGTATATTGTTCAATCTCTGCCTCGATCTCACTATTGTCCGTATCGTGCCATTCGATAGGTTTGAATTTTTCTTGTATTATTTCAAATATAACGAAAAGGGCAGGTACGATAAAGATCTGACAAATCATACCGATGAACATACCTCCTACAGCTCCTGTTCCTAACGTGCTGTTTCCGTTTGCTCCTACACCGTGAGCGAACATCATGGGAAGAAGTCCTATAACCATAGCCAAGGATGTCATAAGAATAGGACGTAAACGAGCTGCTGCTCCTTGTATGGCAGAATCGATGATGCTCATTCCCGTTTTTCTACGGTCAAGGGCAAATTCGACGATAAGAATTGCGTTCTTTGCCAACAATCCGACCAACATGATTAGGGCGATTTGCAGGTAAATATTGTTTTCTACACTCATCATCCGGGCGAAAATGAAACTTCCTGCTAATCCAAATGGTATGGAAAGTATTACTGCCAATGGAAGAATATAACTTTCATACTGGGCACTTAATAACAGATAAACGAAAACAAAACATAAAGCAAAGATTATCACCGTGGTATTTGCTCCGGTACTTTGTTCCTCCCTTGTTATACCTGAAAATTCGTATCCATATCCGACAGGTAATGTTTCGGCAGCTACTTCTTCTATGACCTTGATCGCATCTCCTGAGCTGACTCCGGGAACGGGAGATCCGTTTACTTTCATAGAAGTGTACATGTTGAAACGAGTGATATTGTCCGGACCATATACTTTCTTTAATGTCACAAATTGGGTGATCGGAGCCATTTCATTACCGTTGCGCACTTTGATACTGTTTAGTGTTTCCGGGCTGATGCGGCTTTGCGGATCGGCTTGAATCATAACACGGTATAATTTACCGAAACGGTTGAAGTTTGAGGAATACAAACCTCCGTAATATCCTTGTAATGTAATGAGAATATCTCTCGGGCTGATACCGGCTTGTTTACATTTGGCGGCATCGATATCGATCATATATTGAGGGAATACCGGACTGAATGCTGTTTGCGCTGCGGCAATTTCCGGACGGGCATTCAGTTTTGCGAGGAAGTTCTGTGCGACTTTAAAGAATTCGTTCAGGTCTCCTCCGGTTTTATCTTGTAAATTGAGCTCGAAACCGCTACTTACTCCATATCCCGGAATCATAGGAGGTGCGAAGAAAAGAATTTGCCCTTCATTAAAAGCTTGAGCGGATTTTCCGTATAGCATTTTGATAATGTTATCAGAACTTTCTTCTGCACTACGATCTTTCCAATCTTTTAATTTGACGATGATTGATCCATAAGAATTTCCTTGTCCGGCTACAAAGTTATATCCCGTAATTTGAGTACGACCTTCTACCGCAGGAATAGCAGCGATCATGCTGTCGACTTTTTGCATCATGGCATCGGTACGTTCCATAGATGTTCCGGGAGGCATAGATACCATGGCGAAAATAGTTCCGGTATCTTCATTTGGAACCAAACCGGTCGGCGTAGATTTCATTAGGAAAAACAGTACTATAACACTGGCAATTACTGTTCCCATAGAAAGCCATTTATGGTTTATAAAGAACGAAGTCTGACGTTTGTATTTTTTGAGTACGATGTCGTATGCCGTGTTGAAAGAGGTGTGAAAACGGTCTATTAAACTCATTTTCTTTTCTCCTTCTTTCTGATGAGGTTTCAGGAACAAAGCACATAATGCCGGACTAAGAGTCAATGCATTGATAGCTGAGAACCCGATAGCTATAGCCATAGTCAATCCGAATTGGCGATAGAATGTACCGGATGTACCTCCCATGAAACTTACAGGGATAAATACAGACATCATTACCAATGTAATAGAAACGATAGCGCCACCTAATTCACTCATGGCGTCGATGGAAGCTTTACGGGATGATTTATATCCCTGGTCGAGTTTCGCATGGACGCCCTCGACGACGACTATCGCATCATCGACGACTATCGCAATGGCAAGCACCATAGCACATAGAGTCAACAAGTTCAAACTGAATCCGATCAGGTACAAAGCAAAGAATGTACCGATGAGGGCTACCGGGATAGCAATAGCCGGAATCAATGTAGAACGGAAGTCTTGTAAGAATATGTATACTACAAAGAATACGAGAATAAATGCTTCGACTAATGTTTTGATAACCTCTTCGATAGAGGCGAAAAGGAAGTCATTGGCATTTAATAATACTTCGGTTTTTATTCCTGACGGGAATTGTTTTTCCGCTTGAGCAAGATATGCTTCTATGTCTTTAATGATCTGGGTTGCATTCGATCCGGCGGTCTGGAAAATAATAGAGGTTACACCCGTATGACCGTTAACGCGGTTATTAAAACCATAAGTCAATCGGCCAAGTTCAATTGTAGCAATATCTTTTAACCGTAAGATTTCTCCGTTTTCAGTAGCTTTGATAACGATGTTCCCAAATTCTTCTTCGGTTTGTAAACGTCCTTTATATCGCATCACATATTGGAACGATTGGTCTCCGTTTTCACCGAACTGACCGGGAGCGGCCTCTATATTTTGTTCTGCTAAAGCGGCAGATACATCGGTCGGCATTAGTTTATATTGAGCCATCACATCCGGTTTCAACCAGATACGCATAGAGTAGTCTGCCCCCATCACCATTGCATCTCCCACACCGGGAATACGTTTTACCTCGGGTATGATATTGATGTTTGCGTAGTTTTCAAGAAATTTTGTATCGTATTTGTCATTTTCGCTATAAATAGCAAATCCCAACAACATACTGGTTTGGCGTTTCTGTGTCGTCACACCGATTTGAGTAACTTCTGCAGGTAAGAATCCTTGCGCTTTGGTAACACGGTTTTGTACGTTTACCGCAGCCATGTCGGGATCTGTACCTTGTTTGAAGTAAACATCAATGCCTGCATCTCCGTTATTTGAGGCGGTAGACGTCATGTACATCATGTTTTCCACTCCATTGATTTGTTCTTCCAGAGGAGCGATCACACTGTTCAGTACCGTTTGTGCATTAGCACCTGTATAAGTTGCGGATACGTGTATGGTAGGAGGGGCAATATCCGGATATTGCGTGATAGGCAGGGATACCAACCCTAATATTCCCAAAATGACTATCAAAATGGAAATAACCGTCGAAAGCACAGGGCGGTTTATAAATTTATCTAGCTTCATATCTTTATATACTGTTTATGAATTTATTATTTATTTTTCCCGGCAGCTTGTGTTTGTGTCATTGCTTTCAGTTTAGCAGCAGCTTCTTCGGGTGAGATCGGTTTTATTTGAGCACCGTCTTTTAGTGTTCCTGCGCCTTCAAGAACGATTCTGTCTCCTGCTTTTAGTCCTGATGTTACTACAAAGTTTTTTCCGTCATTTACATTCAGTATCTTTATTTCCGTGTTTTTTACTGTAGAGTCATCTTGTACGATATACACAAATCGTTTATCTTGCATTTCGTATGTCGCAGCTTGTGGAACTAAGATGGCAGAATCGAGCTTTATCGGAACAAGTATGTCTCCCGTATTTCCGCTACGAAGCAACTGGTCGGGATTTTGGAATGCTGCACGCAAGTTGGAAGTCCCTGTCGACTGATCTATGATTCCGCTGATTGTGGCTATTTTTCCTTTTTTATTATACAACGTTCCATCTGATAATTTTAGTTGCACTTCCGGAAGATTTTGTACCAAGTTGTTTGCTCCATGTTCACGTGCCAATTCGAGAATTTGCTTTTCGTTTAATGAGAAATAGGCAAACATCTCAGAGTTATCGGAAACGGTTGTCAATGGAGTTACCGAACCGGGGCTCACTAAACTTCCCACACGCAAGGGAATCGTTCCGACAACACCGTTAGACGGACTGACAACTTTAGTATATGATAAATTCTGTTTGGCATTGATTAATTGGGCTTTTGCTTGTGCCAATGCTGCTTTTTGAGTAGCCAAAGTATTGAATGCCATCTGTTTGTCATAATCGCTGATAATGTTCTTTTTTGCCAGTTCCGCTTTGTTGTCTGCCGTTAGTTGGGCTGTAGCCACATTAGCTTCAGCAACTTTAACTGCTGCTTCGGCAACTTTAACTGCTTCTTCATATTGGACCGGATCTATAACGAATAGAAGTTGTCCTTTGTGAACAGTTGCGCCTTCATCTACACAAAGTTGTGTAATGAATCCGCTGACATTAGGTCTGATTTCTATATCCTGACGACCCTTGATTGTTGTCGGATAGGAAGTATTCAGTTCTACTGATTCCGGTTGTAAAGTGGTCACTGGGTATTCTTTTACCATGTTAAACCCACTTTGTTGTTGTTTACCGCATGAAAAAAGTGACAAGCATATTGCTGTCGATAAAATTACTCGTTGTGATTGAATAATCATAGCTTTCCGAATTTTCATATTTGTCTTAATATTGATATATCTAATACCTATTTTTTAAAGAAGGAATAGAATGTATCTTGCCGTTACGGAATCAACTTCCCTACGAAAATTTACCAATCTTCTATACCTTAGAAATTCAAACAATCTAAATTTGGGTACAAATGTACCGTGATAAAAGGAATTGTGTTTTGATATATGTCAAAAATAATTCTTTTGAGATTGTAAATCTCGTTAAATGCTGTGTTAAATTAACAATTTTATCCTTTGGAAATTAACATATCAACTAAGTTTGATCAAAGCGGGTATTTTTCAGAACGTATTCTACTGATCGTTTCTTGGGTGATTCCTAAGAACGAGGCAATTTGTCCTAATGTAGCTCGTTGTAATAAACGAGGGTAACGCGTCACGACCCATTCATACCTTTCGCGGGCGCTTCTGCATTGTAAATTAATGATTCTTTCTTCCAGGAAATAGCTGTAATCGAGCAGAATGCGGTTTATACGTTGTGCTGTTGTAATATCTCTTATTTTTAAGGGCTGTGAAAATAAATTGATATTTATGGTTATTACATGAGAATCTTCGAGGAACTCGATGATTTTAGGCAGTTCGGGCTTATTGATTTGCGAATTGAGACAAAGGATCAAGTCTTGATCAAAAGCGAATGAAAAAGTAATTTCTTTCCCGTCTTTAAGATAAAAAACTCTAGCGCCGCCTTGAGAGATAATATATATATGCTCTTCGATCTCTTTTACACTGCTGATAATTTCTCCTTTTTTGTAGAAATTTTCCGATAATATAGATTTTAATTTCTCTTTGTCTTCTTGGGGTAAAACTGAAATCGATTTATTTAGATAATCGATGTTGTTGTATTTTAACTCCATGTGCTGTATTTATTAATTGTCCGCAAATATAAAGAATATAAACGGTAAAGAATGTAAGTTCTTCTTAAAAACGTATATAATATAAAAATCTGTAATACTTTAATTTTCGGCGATAAAGACCGGTACATGAATTTGTGTTTCAGGTTCGAATCCGAACCAATAATTACCCGTTTTGTGAGGTAAGCGGCAAAGTTTTAGGGAATCTTTATATTTCCCTTGTAAAATATTCCATGCAGACGGGGGATTTTGATGTTTTGTCATGACTCTTTCCGCAGGAGCTTTTTTTAAGGAAAGTCCGGCAGTAATCCATGCAACAGACACGTGGATAGTATGTTCGGGATATACCTGTTTACAAAAGTCATAAAGGAGCAAACCTCTTTTCTCTATACTTAAAGGCTTATCTATTACATCGGAAGCGATAAGAAAGTTCAAAAAACTTTTTAAAAATCCGGGTTCTGATAATATCATTTGGCGTGTGATCTTTTGCCAGACAGGAGTGTTGTAGTAACCATCAAGTAGCCGGGATAATTGTCTTGCGTATTGTAATTCTTCGGTGGTTATTTCATTTGTTTCCAATACTTCGTATGGAGGATAAGGAGAATAACGGATACCCCATTCTTTCGCTCTTTTGCGCATTTCTGTTCCGGGTAGAACTTTTAATGATTCAAGTTGAATTTCTCCAGCTCCGAAACGGGCGAGGACATGGACGTCTTCGAATATTTGTTCTAACTTGTATAGAGGAAGTCCGGCTATCAGGTCGGCATGTGTTTCCATGTTGGTTAAAGAACATAAATATCTCAGCCCTTCGAGAGAGCGTTGTAAATCTCCTGATCGTTGACTTTGCATAAGTACGTTTTTATGCAAACTCTGTATTCCTGCTTCAAGGTGCAGACTGCCGTGAGGCATATCTGCTAATGCTGTTTTAAGTTCGTCGGTCAGTAATGCCGGATGAATTTCGAGGTGGAATCGAATTCCCGAAAATTCCCGGAAAAGCTTCAATAATTCCAAAGCACGTTTGTTGTTATAATTAAAAGTCCTGTCCAGTATCCTGACGTTTTTTATTTTATGCTGTTGTATTATTTGCAATCTCTTTCGGATTTGTTCTGTATTGATAGTGCGTACGGGTTTTTCCCCTCCGCTTACGCAGAAGGCGCAAGTGTTGAAACAGCCTCGGGTAGTTTCTAATTGTACGAACGGTTTTTCCCAATTAAAGAATTTACTTTCTTCGGGGGGAATCAGTTTTTTGAAATATTGTACGCGGGCTATTCCCTTATCTATATACTGTTTTTTGGAATCGAGAAAACAAATTCCCTCTATCATATTCCATTTTTCAGGTTTATCCCATATTTGTAGCCAAAGTGGGACGTTTTCTTCTCCTTCACCTCGAAATACACAATCGACAAATGGTGTTGAAAGTAAAAAATCTTTGTTATTTCCTAAAAATTCAGGTCCGCCCAATATGACTTTGCTATCAGGCAGTAAAGCTTTAAGTCTGCAAATAATATGCAATAATATTTCTTTATTAAATAACCATGCGGTCGCTGCAATAATATTGGGTTTGCATTTTGCAGCGTTCTTTACGATCATGCCTATATTCTCATTGATAGTGCAAGATACGATTTCCCATTCGATATCCGGGTTACCCTTTATTTGTGCATGAATTGCTGGTAATGCCAGAGAAGCATGAGCATAAGAACTGTTTAAATCTATCCAGAGAATTTTCATATTGCATGATAATTTTTTAATAGATTGCAAAGATATAAATAGCTAAACTATTTCATTGGATAATATGTTATAACGTTAAAGATTTTATAGATAAAAGTATGGATCTGTGTTCTTAAATTAATTGGTAGATCAATGAAGTGGTTCACGTTTTCTTTATTTGCGATTTTTATGTTCGTAATTAGCAGTTGTAATCACCGACAATCTGCTTATAAGAGTTATGAAGATTATCCAGCTTATGTGGGGGATGATTTGGGAGTAACCGTAGCAGATGGCAAAACACGTTTTGTATTATGGACTCCTACAGCAGAGGCTGTCCAGATTAGGATATATGATAATGGAGAGAATGGAGATCCTGAGAGAATAATCACTATGGATAAAGATGTTGATACAGGAGTGTTTAGAGCGGTTGTCTCTGAGGAGCTTTATGGCAAATATTATACTTACCGGATATTAAAAGATGAAAAATGGCTTTCCGAGACTCCCGGAATTTGGGCAAAGGCTGTCGGGGTGAATGGCAACAGAGGAGCAATTATACGCATGCAAGATACAGATCCTGAAGGTTGGGATAAAGATATACGGCCACCGTTAAAAAACTTCACGGATATTATTTTATATGAGATGCATTATCGGGATTTCTCGATCGATTCGACATCCGGTATTAAAAATAAGGGTAAGTTTCTTGCTCTCACCGAGCGGGGAACTGTGAACCCTGAAGGTTTGAAAACGGGAATAGATCATTTAAAAGAACTGGGTATTACACATGTTCACCTTTTACCCTCTTTTGATTTCGGCTCTATCGATGAAACAAAGTTATATGAAAATAAATATAATTGGGGGTATGATCCTAAAAATTATAATGTGCCTGAAGGATCTTATTCGACAGATCCTTATAAGCCCGAAACCCGTATCCGTGAGATGAAGCAGATGATACAGGTTTTACATAAAAATGGTATTCGGGTAATTATGGATGTAGTATATAATCATACTTACGTGACTGACGGTTCGAATTTTAACTTGACGGTCCCCGGTTATTATTACCGGCATAATCCTGACGGCACTTATTCGGATGCTTCGTATTGTGGAAACGAAACGGCATCAGAAAGAGAAATGGTACGCCGATATATCGTTCAATCTGCTCTGTATTGGGTAAAAGAGTACCATATCGATGGTTTCCGTTTTGATCTGATGGGAATTCATGATCTGGAAACGATGAACATGCTCAGGGATTCTTTAAATCGAATTGATCCTTCCATTTTTGTTTACGGTGAAGGTTGGACTGCCGGACCATCTCCTTATCCTCAGGAGCTACGGGCAATGAAAACAAATGCACCTCAAATGCCGGGCATTGCTGTGTTTAATGATGATGTGCGTGATGCAGTGAAAGGTAGTTTTAAGAAAGATGAAAATCGAGGGTTTGCTACGGGAAAATCAGGGTTGGAAGAAAGTGTAAAATTCGGTATTGTTGCTGCTACTCAGCATCCCCAAATCGATTATAGTCAGATAAATTATTCTACATCGCCGTATGCTTTGCATCCGTCGCAATCTATAAATTATGTGTCGAGTCATGATGATCTGTGTCTGGTCGATAAACTTATTGTTTCTGTACCGAAAAATACTTCCGAGTCTGATTTGCTTCGATATGATAAATTAGCGCAGACTATTATATTTACATCCCAAGGGATTCCGTTTATGTTTAACGGGGAAGAGGTTTTCAGAAGTAAAAAACTGGTACATAATTCTTTTGAATCTCCAGATTCTATCAATCAAATTAATTGGGCAAATAAATCGATATATTATGATTTGTTCGATTATTATAAAAAATTGATCGCTCTTCGAAAAAAACATTCTGCATTTCGTATGGTTACGACAACCGATATACAGTCAAATTTACATTTTGAAGAACATTTGCCGGAAAATGTTATAGCTTATCGGCTGGATGGAAAAGCCGCAGGAGATATTTGGAGCGAAATATTTGTCGCTTTTAATGGTAATAATTCTCTTCAAGAAATTTCTATTCCGGACGGGAATTGGACAATTGTTTGTTTAGATGGAAAGATCGATGAGGCCGGAATATCCTCAATCTCCGGAAATAAAATAAATTTGCCTCGTTCTTCGGCAGTTATATTAAAAAGATAAATGCTTGAATTATAATTTATTAATTGTTTTATTCCGATCCAAAAAATAAAATCGGATCGGAATAAAATCATATATATCATTAAAAATAACTACGGATATATTTCAATATTCGATCAGAATCTCTATATTTGTATAGAATTTGATATAAAATGGCGGACAATCCGAAGCGGGTACTGGATACTTTGCGGGCTCATATACAAGAGTTGATGAGACGTTGTAATGTTCTGAAGCGCGAAAAAGAGGAATTGGAAAAACGCATTGAAGAACAGAAAAGCACAATTGCAACCTTGCAGAGGGATTTGGATGAGATGAGTATCAAATATCAGGATTTACTGACTGCAAGAGGGCTGGCTCTCGGTGAGAGCGATATTAAAGCAGCACGGAACAGGTTTGGTAAATTGGTGCGGGAAATCGATAAATGCATCTCTTTATTAAATGAATAGATGCTATGAACGATAAATTTAAAATTCACTTAGAAATAGCCGGGCGCAAGTACCCTCTGAATATTAGGAGAGAAGATGAGGAGATTGTGAGACAAGCGGCTGCATTGGTAAATAAAAAGCTGGCTACTTATAGAGAGCAGTTTGGCAAAGATAAATCGAAATCGATATTTGATTTTTTAGCAATGACGGCTATCGATTTATCTCATGCATATCTAAGGCTTAGGGAGACACGGGATGTTGAGATTTTTACCGGAATTGTTCGGGAAATAGATGAGGAGTTGGATAGCTATTTGAACCAGAAGTAGATTTTATTTTTTAAGAGACATATATTCCTGCACTGCAACAGGGCATTTTTGCCTTTGATGTGGTGCATTTTTTTAATAATTAAAATAAGAACAAATGGAAATTATATCATTGGTGATTACGGGACTCGTTTGTTTGCTGGTAGGTGCGACAGTGGTTTTTGTAATAGGAAAGACCTTGTTGAAGACACGGGCACAATCGATTATAGAAGAAGCCGCAAAGGAAGCTGAAGTAATTAAAAAGAATAAATTGCTTGAAGTAAAAGAAAAGTTTCTGCATCTGAAGGCAGATATGGAAAAACAGGCAAATACACGTAATGCGAAATTGCAGTCTGCAGAAGCCAAAGCAAAGCAACGGGAGCTGCAACTTAATCAACAACAGCAGGAGTTGCAACGAAAGAAAGCTGAGTCTGATGCAATACGTGCCAATCTGGACACACAAATAGAAATTGTAGAGAAGAAAAAAGCCGAATTGGAACGTTTGCATAAGGCCGAGGTTGAACGTTTGGAACATCTTTCGGGACTTTCGGCAGAAGAAGCGAAAGAAAAGCTTATCGAATCGTTAAAAGAAGAGGCGAAGACGCAGGCGGCATCTTATATTAATGATATTATGGATGAAGCCAAACTGACTGCAAATAAAGAGGCGAAACGAATTGTAATACAAAGCATTCAGAGAGTGGCGACAGAGACGGCGATAGAAAATTCGGTGACGGTGTTCCATATCGATTCGGATGAAATAAAAGGCCGCATTATCGGTCGGGAAGGTCGTAATATTCGGGCATTAGAGGCCGCAACAGGTGTAGAGATAATTGTAGATGATACTCCCGAGGCGATTGTTTTGTCAGCGTTCGACCCTGTTCGTCGTGAGATTGCTCGTTTAGCATTGCATCAGTTGGTAACGGACGGACGCATTCATCCTGCCCGTATTGAAGAAGTCGTTGCGAAAGTAAGAAAGCAAATTGAAGAAGAAATTATCGAGACAGGAAAACGCACGGCGATAGATTTAGGTATTCATGGGTTACATCCCGAATTGATCAGATTGGTGGGAAAAATGAAATATCGTTCTTCTTACGGACAAAATTTGTTGCAACACTCTCGGGAAACAGCAAATCTTTGTGCTATAATGGCTTCGGAATTGGGATTGAATCCTAAGAAGGCTAAACGTGCCGGTCTTTTGCACGACATCGGAAAAGTGCCCGATGAAGAACCGGAATTACCGCATGCTTTATTGGGTATGAAATTAGCGGAGAAATATAAAGAGAAACCCGATATTTGCAATGCCATAGGTGCTCATCATGATGAAACGGAAATGACAAGTCTGCTTGCTCCGATCGTGCAGGTTTGTGATGCTATATCGGGAGCACGTCCCGGAGCACGCCGTGAGATTGTAGAAGCATATATCAAACGTCTTAATGATTTGGAACAGTTGGCCCTTTCATATCCGGGAGTTCTGAAAACGTATGCGATACAGGCCGGGCGTGAGTTGCGTGTGATCGTCGGAGCGGATAAGATCGATGATACTGAAACGGAAAACCTGTCGACCGAAATCGCAAAGCGTATTCAAGATGAAATGACCTATCCGGGACAGGTGAAGATTACGGTTATCCGTGAAACCCGCGCGGTAAGCTTTGCCAAATAGGACGAGAGATCGGCTTATCTGCGACAAATAAATATTTAGGGCTGCAGGCTTCACCAAAATCTATGATTCTGAGTGCTGACTGTAGCTTTTTTTGATAAAACAGATTATATGAATAACACGTCAGATAATAATAACGAAAATACCCCGATATCGAAAAAAAAATGTAGGGCGAATAAGCTTGAGTGCTATGATTGGCTGTCTGATCTGCCGGAGTCTCACAGTGAGACGGAGATGGTAGAAGTGCAGTTTAAGAATACGCGTAAAGGGTATTATAAAAACTCCACACATATCCATCTTGAAAAAGGAGATATGGTGGCTGTCGAGGGGAATCCGGGTCATGATATAGGAGAGGTGACTTTAACCGGGCGTCTTGTCTTGTTACAGATGAAAAAAAATGGGGTAAAATTGGATAATCCCGATTTAAAAAGGGTTTATCGTAAGGCCAAACCGAACGATTTGGAAAAATATGAAGAGGCCAAATCCCGAGAACATGACACGATGTTGCGTGCCCGTAAGATTGCTGAAGACTTGAATCTGGATATGAAAATCGGTGATGTAGAATATCAGGGAGATGGAAATAAGGCTATTTTCTATTACATCGCAGATGATCGTGTCGATTTCCGTCAATTGATAAAAGTGTTGGCCGAGGCTTTTCGGGTACGTATCGAGATGAAACAGATCGGTGCTCGGCAAGAAGCCGGACGCATCGGTGGAATAGGTCCTTGCGGACGCCAACTTTGTTGTTCCTCTTGGATGACTAATTTTGTATCGGTGGCGACAAGTGCGGCCCGCTATCAGGATATATCGTTGAATCCGCAAAAGTTGGCGGGACAGTGCGCCAAGTTGAAATGCTGTTTGAATTTTGAGGTCGATGCTTATGTCGAAGGGCAGAAAAAATTACCGTCTCGGGAAGTTGCTCTCGAAACAAAGGATAATACTTATTATCATTTTAAAACCGATATATTCAAACGGCAAATGACCTATTCTACAAGTAAAGAGATTGCTGCAAATTTGGTGACTGTGGATGCTTCTCGGGTTTTTGAGGTCATTGCATTGAATAAAAAAGGTATAAAACCCGATAAGTTAGAAGTTTTGGACGACCAAGAACCGGTAAAAAAAGATTTTGAGGATGTAGTGGGTCAAGATAGTCTGACTCGTTTTGACAAAAGTAAAAAACGAACGGGTAATAATGGCGGAAATGGTCAGAATCGCCGCCGAAAAAAAACGGGTTTTAAGAAGAATAACGGGAATGAGGCTTCCGGAGCGATAACTGGACAGGAGACTGCTTCTTCTCAAAACGGAGTTCGTGGAAATAATAACCGAAATGGGAACAACAATAATGGAAAAAACAATAATAATAACCGGACGGGGAGTGTGCCTGAGTAAGGTGATACTGTTATTCTGTCTGCCGATACTGTTTTTTTCGTGTAATACAAAAGAGGTGTATCATACGTTTAATCACATTCCCGTTCGGGGATGGGATAAACGTGTGATAGAGCGTTTCTCTCCGGTAATTGAAGATACGGTAAGTTTATATGATATAGATTTATCTCTGCGTTATACCAACGATTATAATTATAGAAATTTGTGGCTTTTTATTACCTGTGAAGCAGAAACAGGAGAGGAGTTCACCGATACGTTGAATTGTGTTTTGGCCGATGAGTATGGAAAATGGTTCGGCGCGGGTTGGGGAGCTTCCTACCAGCAGACGATTCCTTATAAGGCCGGTTTTAATTTTCCCCGTAAGGGAAGATATTCTATTTCTGTTCAACAGGGAATGCGCGATGACGTAATTCCCGGAATTACAGAAGTCGGCATAAAAATAACTCCCGCAACATCCGTTGCCGGAGAATGAACTTAATAAGCCCGGACATACTCGGTCTCAATGTCGCAAGCGCAAGCATAGCGGATTAGCAAATCTGTCGTCAGCTTTATGGCATTTTCTATGCCTTCTTCACCGGAATACCCGTTGATAATGATTAGTATTTGTGTCGTATCGGGAGAAAGTTTTGTCCTTTCTTCATCACTTGTCGGTGTCCCGATAGGACCTGTTGCATCTCTATATACCGGAAGATTTTCTATGTTCAATATGCCCCGTCCTATAGCATGGAATAATTCGTTTTCTTTACCGACACCTAAAGTCAGAAAGTCCCCGTCTATTTTATCGACATCGAAACCTCCTATGGAGTATCCGCTGCGGATAGATACCAAATTGATAAGATCCACTAATGTCGAGATATGATATAATTCCATCCCCTTTGTCAACCGACGGCATAAAGCTTCGGCTGAAGGACGATAGCGATTCGGGTCTTTCCCTAAGTTCTTATATACTTTCCGTGTTGCCAGTATCGTTTTCCGTTTATTGATCGTTTCTAAAGGGTATTCTTGTCGAATTTGAGTTATTTCCTCTTCAATCTCTTTCCAAAGAGATTCGTTATATAAACTGTTTTTTACTTGAGCGCAGACAAGCCCGGCAGTAAACTCGGGGCATGTTTGTTTGATTGCATCCGAGATAGAAAGTCGTATTTTCATTTGTTTGTATTGAAAATTCGGGGACAAAAATACGAATTCGTATTCTTATTATATAAGAATCGTTTTAAATTTTATGGAAATGTTTTTCGACTTATTGTTTTTTGTTAACTTTATCGTCATATAGATAAATCTTTATTCGATTTCAATTTTACAATACATACATAATTATGAAAGCATCTCGTACAATAAGTTTATTAGTGTTCTTCTGTTGTTGCGTTTTATTACGAGCCGAAGATAACTCTCCGTTGAGGCTGGGTATTGTCGGTCTTTCTCATTCCCATTTGCATGAAGTATCGGTCAGGCTCGATAGGGGAGATTTCCAAATTGTCGGAGTCGCCGAAAGAGATGCTGCTCTTAGAGAAAAGACTCCGTTACGAAAAAAGGTCGACCCTTCTCTTTTTTATGAGAATTTAGAGGAAATGCTCGATAAATCGCAACCTGAAGCTGTTATTGTATATGAGCCTATTTATGATCATCTGCGGGTTGTTGAAGCATGTGCTCCGAGGGGGATACATGTTATGGTGGAAAAACCTCTTGCCGTAAGTATGAAACATGCCAACCGTATGGCAGAACTTGCGCGGAAGAATGGTATATTGTTGTTGACCAATTATGAAACCACGTGGTATGATACGAATCATGAAGCTTATCGTTTGATAAAGGACAAGGAGAGTATTGGTGACATAACCCGTATGGAAGTTTATGACGGGCACCAAGGTCCGGTCGAGATTAAATGCAGCGAAGAGTTTCTCCGGTGGTTGACAGATCCGGTATTGAACGGAGGAGGTGCGGTGACTGATTTCGGGTGTTACGGGACGAATTTAGCTACATGGTTTTTTGACAATCAAAAACCTGTCAGTGTATATGCGGTCTTGAAACATCAGAAGCCGCATGTATATCCTGAAGTTGATGATGATGCAACGATTATACTTGAGTATCCTTCGGCGACTGTTCAGATTATGGGTTCATGGAATTGGCCGATGAATAGGAAAGATATGCACATTTACGGTTCACAAGGGTATATTTATCAAGATACGCCTGTCAAGATGCGGGTTTATACAGATAGGAAGGAAAATTCTGTCGTTGCTCCTCGATTAAAGACTCCGTATAATGATCCGTTCTATTTTCTGAAAGCTGCGGTACGGAAAGAAATACAAATTTCTCCGCAAGACTTATCTTCATTAGAGAACAATCTGATCGTTGTGGAAATACTTGAGTCTGCCGTGAAAAGTGCGGAAAGAGGCAAGGTGATTCGTCTGAAAAAATAAATTTTTTGAGAGGAATATTATTAAATTATACAATAGAGCCTAGCCGAGATTAGACGACGGGCTCTGAAATTATTATTAATCATAAAAATTTTGAACTATGGAAAATGTTTCTTTTTCCCAAAGTATGATGTTTCGTAAATCTTGGGATTTTATGAAAAAACAAGGAGTTACTATGGTTGGCTTGTATTTAGCCTTTATGGTCGTGTCTGTGTTTTTGAGTCTTATCTCGGGAGAGAATGTTACTTCGGGGCGTTATATCTTGGGAAATTTGCTGGCTGCAATATTATCTTGGGGATTTGGAATGGGGTTCGGCAAATTGATTTTGAATATTCTTGACGGGATGGAACCGAAAATGAGTGTATTCCTCTCTATTTGGTCTCGGGCATGGACTTATTTGAAGTTAGAGATTTTGATTTTATCGGTTATTGTCGTTTTGGGACTGATTGCTTTTATTGCGGCTGATTTTGCCATAAAAACTCCGCCGGCAATTTCAGTCTTCATACCTTTACTCGGTTATCTTATTTTGGCGGGTTTATCTATCTTGTTATGTTGGATTATGATTCGCATCTCTTTTGCGGGGATAATTATACTCGATACGGAGTTAGGATGCAGGGCGGCGTTAAAAAGGAGTTGGTACATAACAAAAGGTTATGAATGGAAACTCATATTATTGTATTTGTCGATATTGTTGTTGAATGTATTGGGGTTGCTTGCACTGGTCATAGGTGTATTTTTTACTATAGTCATGAGTTCGTTTATAAGTACGATTGCTTACAGAGTGCTTTGGGCGCTTTACCGGGAAAACGAAAATATTATGGACGAGGTCTCTGCAGTAGATTATGATAAATGAAGAATTCGATGAATAAATGAGAGTTTAGTTTTTGAGGCATAAAAAGCATTGCCCGACAGATTCAGTTTTTAGGATCTGCCGGGCAATGTTTTTTGTTTCGGAACAACTCTCTTTTTAGTATATCTCGATTTTTTAATGCCGACAGTAAAAATCTTTCTTTTTTTATTGTTAAATATATATTATTGTATGGTATTGATTTTTAGATATTTGTTTTTGCTTTAAATGATATTTCCTGTTTTTTCAATAAAGTTGACGTAAAAAAATTGAAAGTAGCTGACGTTTTTTAAGTCACCTATTTGTCTATTAAATGTTTTTGGAAATATAATAATAGTTTTAAATCTGAATGCCGAAAATATTTATGAAAAAATAATTACTAAAAAAACTTTTTGTATTGATCGTAGTGTGTAATAAACTTCTAATGCCAGTCTTTTAATCTTGATGAAAAAACTAAAATCAATCAAACTATATTTATGAGAAAAAACTATTTTGCTGAACTAAGAGCTGTTTTGCTGATCTCTGCTGCTTTGCTGCAGGGAGTGTCCTTGTATGCGAGTACAGGAGAAGCGGTAGCCGAAACAAAAGGTGCTGCTGCAGGTGAAGTCGCTCAAAAAAAGACTACCGTAAAGGGAGTCGTAACAGATGAGAAAGGAGAACCGCTGATCGGTGTTAGTATTGCGTTGAAGAATTCGACACAAGGGACGATGACCGACATGGACGGAAAATACACTATTTCTACGGATGTAGAAAATCCGACTTTGATCTTTTCTTATGTAGGATACACTTCGCAGACTATTGCTGTGGGTGGAAAGAAAGAGATAAATGTCGTACTTAAAGAAGAAAGCCATGCTCTTAATGAAGTCGTAGTGACGGCTATGGGTATTTTGCGTAAAGAGAAATCATTGACTTACGCTACACAACAGATTAAAAGTGACGACCTGAACAGAGTACAAGATCCGAATGTCGCAAACTCTATCGAAGGAAAAGTTTCGGGAGTCGTTATTACTCCGAGTGCCGGTGGCGCCGGAGGAGCTTCGAAAATTATTCTTCGCGGTAACAAGTCGGTTTTCGGTTCCAGTACTCCGTTGATTGTCGTCGATGGTGTTCCCATGACCAATAATACTCGTGGTCAGATGAGCGATCTTGCTGCTATGACCAGTTCGGGTGTAGGAGAAGGCTCCGATCCTCTTTCCATGATCAATCCCGATGATATCGAGTCTATCAACGTATTGAAAGGAGCTAATGCTGCCGCTCTTTACGGATCGGCTGCTGCCAATGGAGTCGTGATGATAACGACAAAGAGAGGTAAAGAGGGTAAACTTGCCATCAATTTCTCTTCAAATCTTACTTTCGACACACCGCTTTTGACTCCGAAAATTCAAAATATTTATGGTGCGGCGGTGACCTCTTCGAGTATCGGGGATATGCTTGCCGTAGATAGTTGGGGCGATAAAGTTTCATCGCGCAGTGCAGATAATTTGGTGATCAATGTCCCATTGAACGGAGACCAGTTCGGTGCGGATCGTACACATGAGGTCTATTTGCGTAATAGTGCGGGCGATGATCTCGACGATTTTTATCGTACCGGTCTTACGGCCAATAACTCGATTGCATTGTCCGGTGGTACGGATAAAATTCAAACTTATTTCTCTTTCGGTAATTCTCACTCTAAAGGAATGATCGAAAGCAACTCTTACAATCGCAACTCTTTTGCTTTCCGTCAGAGTTATGAATTCTTTAAACGCCTCCATTTCGACATGTCTATGAATTATGTACAAACTGTGACCCGTAATCGTCCCGGTGGTGGTACTACCGGGAATCCGATTTATCACATGTACATGATGCCGCGCAATATCGATATCGGTTATTATCGTAATAATTATGCCATAGACGAAACATGGAACAGTAACGTAAGGTCTATTTATGTACTTAATCAAGGATCTTATATGTTGACACCGACTCGCGTGGAACTTTCCGGTCCGATGCAGAATTGGGCGTATATGGAAGCCAGACAGAATAACCCTTATTGGTTGATGAATCAGAATCGCAATAAGGTAAACGAAGACCGTTTCTACGGTACGATAACCGGTCGTGCCGATATTTATGACGGATTGAGTTTTCAGGCACGAGTCAGTATCGATCATACCAAGTATAAAAAAGACAGTCGTCGTTATGCAACGACATTCCTTCCTTCCAATATGGATGACTACGGAAATTATTGGAAAGACATCGAGACGGCCAATGAGATCTATACCGACTATTTGTTGAGCTACAATAAGACTTTCGGAGACTTTTCGGTATCGGCTACAGCCGGTTGGGTAGGCCATTTGCGAGAAACGGAGACTCAAAAGACCGATGTGGTGGCCACTTATATAGATCCGAATAATCAAATGCTTTCGACACGTGTCAATTTGTTCCAGACGAATGCCGGAGGAACATCTGCCACCAAGACTACTAAGTTGACCGATTGGGATAAAGCCGCACTTATTACGGCTCAATTGGGCTGGCAGGAAAAAGTATATATCGACGGCTCTTATCGACGAGATTGGTATCGGGCTTATAAACAATTTTCCGACCGTGGGACACCAGACAACTACGGTTATTTCGGAGTCGGAGCCAATGCCATTGTCAGTTCGCTTGTCGAATTACCCGACTGGTTCAGCTATTTGAAGTATCGCCTCTCTTATTCAGAAGTAGGTAACTCTATACCTAATCAGGTCTATGCCAAAGGGACAGAGGACCTCAAGACGGGAGTTATCTCTCCGAGTGCGTATGCCCGTTTTGCTAATCCGTTACCCGAAAAGACAAAATCCGTTGAGACCGGTATCGAAATGATGTTTTTAGATAATCGTCTCAATTTGGACCTTACCTATTATAATTCTAAGATGCAGGATCTTTATATGATAGCGACGAATGCGTCCGGCTTGTCAGAGCCGGTGAATTCCGGAAAGGTTCGCAATCAGGGTATCGAGGCCACGGTAGGCTATAATTTCCGTTTTGGAAAGAACTGGTCTTGGAAAACTTCTTATAACGTATCGTTCAATGATAACAAGATTCTCGAAACTTCATACGAAGAGGATGGTAGTGAAAAGCTTATTTATAACGATTTGATGGGCGTTCGTGTACGTTACCGCAAGGGCGGTTCTATCGGAGATATGTATGTGACGGATTTCAAGCGCGACGAAAACGGTCATTATGTTCTCGATTCAAACGGAACGCCTCAATTGGAAACCGAGGCGAACAAGCAGTATGGTGTTTATGCCGGTAATATGAATTCGAAATGGCAAATGGGTTGGAGCAATACCATTCGCTATAAAGACTTTTCTCTGTTCTTCCTGATCAACGGTCGCATCGGCGGAAAAGTAATTTCGTTTACCGAAGCCTATCTTGATGGATCAGGTTTGTCGGAGCGTACGGCCGAAGCCCGTCAATATGCAGAACAACATAATCTCATAGCTTCTGATTATGGCTCTCAGTTGGGTATGTATCTCCCCGATGGCAGTAATCGTGTCGTGCCGATTTCGTCTTATTATAAAGGTATCGGAGGTGCATCGCCGGCTTCTTCGCAATATATTTATAACGGTACCAATTTCCGTTTGCGTGAGCTTTCTTTGGGTTATACGTTCCGTAATCTGATCGGAGAAAATAAGAATTTAACTCTTTCGTTCATTGCCCGTAACTTATTCTTTATTTATAAAGATAGTCCGGTCGATCCCGATGTATCGCTTTCTACAGCGAACGGAGCCGGAGCATTTGAGATGTTCAACATGCCGTCGTCACGATCATTCGGATTCTCTTTGAATGTTAATTTCTAATCATAAAGCAGTATATCTTATGAAAAAAATCAAAATATTTTTCACGCTTTTGGGATCGGTCGCTTTCCTGGGCTTTCAATCATGCCTGGATTATGATATCCCGACAGATGATTTCGACCAAACAGAAATAAAAGTGGATGATACGATCTATCGTGGAGCGGCAGACAGTATCGATTATATGAAATCTATTTCGGAAGAGGGATTAGATGCTGCGATTCAGGCGCTGAACACCTCTTTCAGGCAGGCTCGCGGAGGAATATACGCGATGCGTGGAGGAAAAGAAGGCCAGATGCCTGGATCACACTCTTATCAACGTCAGTTCTCTTTAGGTCCGGATAATTACGCTCAGTTTACAGTAGTCCCGCATTCCGATTTTATGTACGGAGAGTTGCGACATATCTATGCCGTAAGTCCCGATTTCAATCCGGGACCGTTCTCCTGCTATGAGATTTCCAAGAATGTATTTGTACCACTGTTAAACCGACCGGAAATCGATTCTATTCCCGAAATGAAAGCGATTTTCCTGCTTTTATTCAATTATGCATCTCAGGAAATTGCCGACGTGTACGGTCCGTTCCCGTATGTGGATTTCAAGGCGAACAAACAGAGCTCTCCGTTTACGTATAATGACTTGCGGACTATTTATGTGAATATCAAGGCAAATGTAGATACCGTTCTCAAATGTCTTCACTATTTCGATCAGAAACCGGAATGGTATAAATCGAAAGTTAAAGGCCAGATGAACCAGCATTTGTCCGATTTGTCTGTGATGAAAGCGAGCAGTGTCAGTACATGGATTCGTTTTGCCAATTCATTTAAGTTGCGTATGGCGATGCACATTGTCAAGGTCGATAAGTCCATGGCAAAGGAATGGGCGGAAGAAGCCGTCCGTGACGGAGTGATCGAGAGTACGGATGATGAGATCGGTTTGCGTCCTATGTATTTGGGAATTACTCATCCGCTTTTGGAGATTACCAATACATGGGGAGATTCCCGCTTGAGCGCATCGTTCGAAAGTTTGCTTAAAAGTCTGAATCACCCTTACGCCGACTATGTGTTCGAAAAGAATGGAAATGCTTTTGTAAATAAGACGACAGGAGTCGCGACTTCGGCAAATATGCGTATTATCGGTATGCGGGAAGGGGTTACTCCGGGAACAGGTCAGGCGTCAGGTTCTAATCCTTATATCGGCTGCAGTCAATTGAGTGCGCAAGTATTTGCAGGATATATGCCTCCTTTATATTTGATGAAAATGTCGGAAGTAGACTTTTTACGAGCCGAGGGTGTTCTTTATGGTTTTGATATGGGAGGAGATGCCGGGACTTTTTATAATCGAGGTATAGACAATGCTTATCTCGAAGATCGGGATATGGCAACCTTTTCAACTTATGTGCTCCGTCTTAGCGAGTATAAAGTTCTGGAAGAGCCGCTATCCTACATTTACGTAGATCCGCAGGGTATTGTGGATGATATGCCGAGTGTTACCCAAATCGGGGTAAAGTGGAATGATGGAGATAGTCCTGAAGTGAAACTCGAAAAAATCATTACCCAGAAATATATCGCTGCATATCCGTACAGTTATGAACCGTGGGTGGATATGCGCCGTACGGGCTATCCGAAAGTGTTCCCGGTAATAAATCCGGGTAACGGAGACGGCTCGATATTGGAAGGTAATATAATACGTCGTATGCCTTTCCCGAATACCGATGATTCCTCTATTCGGGATATTCAGGCTACCGGTCTTAAAGCGCTGGGTGGTGCTGATCTTCAGGCTACGCGCTTATGGTGGGATATAGACCAGCCTAACTTTTAATAATATGAGAAAACAGGAATAGTATTTCGGCACAATACCGAAATACTATTCATTAACTAAACAACCTAATTTTAAATTATTTGCTTATGAAAAAGAGACACTTGATTATCAGTGCTATGGTATGTTGTGCGGTAATGGGCACACCGGGCACGGCTATGTCACAAATGTCGGAAACTGCAACGAAAGAGGTGTATGATTTTTCCGGTTTTGTGGATGTAGATTTGTTGGATTTGTTCTATAATGCATTGCAGGAGGGACGTAATTACCCGACAGAAGAAGAGTTTGCAGCCAAAGGTATTCTTCCTTCTGATATTGCATTTATTCGTTCACATGTTCGTAAGGCTCAGATTTTGGATCGTTCAGACCGATTGATCCAGGATACGTATGAAAAACGGGATCTTTGGATGAATATTCCGATGAGTATGGGAAAAGATGGGGCTGTAGGGCAACCTACGACTAATTTTGCAGATGATGTATTCTCGATGTGGAACTACACTAATCTGTTCGGATCATGGAATCATGGTTTTTTCTCTGCTCCAGGTGCATGGGTTGATGCTGCGCATAAGAACGGAACCAATATCATGAGCGGTATCAAATTTTTCGAAAGTTGGGGAACAAATTCTTCAGCTTGGAATAACGTCCTTAGTACTAAAAATTCCGATGGATCATTTAAGTATGTAAAGCCTTTGATCAATTGCTTGATGTATTTCGGTTCGGATGGTATTAACTATAACTGGGAAGATAGCGGGTATGGAGAAGAGAATACCATTGCATTTAATAAGGCGTTGTATAAAGAAGCTGAGGCTTGTGGTTTCGATAATTTCCATTTGGGGTTATATACTACCGTTTCTGGACTTAATTCATATAATGTGAATTCTTTGTTCGGAAATGAAGAAGGTCGTACTGCCCATACGATGTTGAATTATGCTAGTTCGGACTTTTCCTATAATATGGGAAGTTCAGTAACAGCGGCTGAGACTGCGATGGGAACTTCTGAAGGTCTTTATGCTGGTGTGTGGATTGTTTCTATGAATAGAGGATGGTCTCGGCTAAATCAATCAGAAGAATCTAAGAGATGTGGTCTCTGCCTTTGGGGAGAGCATGCATCGAGCCGTTTTTGGTCTTATAATTCTGGTGCCGATGCATATATCGCACAGACGAATTATCAGGCATTGCTCGAGCGTGGATTCTCCGGAGGTAATCGTAATCCGTTGAATCGTCCGGCTATAAGCAATAATGGAAATGAATGGGAAAATACGGATGAAGTGCCGGGGCTTTCTACATTTGCCGGATTGGCTTCGTGGATTCCCGAACGTTCGGCTATTCAAGGTAAACTGCCTTTTGCTACCTATTTTAACTTAGGTAACGGTGACCGTTATAATTATAAAGGAAAGAAAACTGCCGGAGCATGGTATAATATGGCTAATCAGGATCGTGTGCCGACCTACCGTTGGTTGGTGACTGAGCCGGGAACTTTGACGGCAAGTGATAAAATTCAACCGGAATTTTCTCATGACGACGCTTATACTGGAGGTTCTTGCTTGAAGTTGACAGGAGAAGCTACCGCTACAGGTACGGATATTGTTCTTTTCAAGACATCTCTTATATCGAGTGCATCGGGAGCTTATGCCAATATTGCCGTAAAAAGCGGTAAAGAAGGTAATAATGCAACCAATTTGTATGTTATTTTGAAAAAGCAAGACGGTACTTGGTTAGAATTCTCCGTAGGTGAGACAACCGCTACAACCTGGCAGGAAAAGAAAATTATGCTTTCCGGAATCAATCAGGGTGATGTGATCGAACGTATCGGTTTGCGAGTAAAAGGTTCGGACGATAATTATAAACTTTATGTCGGAAAATTGGAGATCAACGATAATGTTAAGACCGTACCGGCTAACGTACAGGATGTGGTTGTAGAAGTAAAAGAAGAAACCAAGACTTCTCTTTCTGTGAAAATGAATTGGAAGTTAGATCGCTCGGCCGTTGATCGTGCTGCTTGGGATTTGTTATTCAATGATGAAGCTGATGTCGATCATTTCGAAATTCTTTATAAGAACGGTGAAAAAGGTAAAGTTTCTGAGATTGCCCGTACTACTTCTTGGGCTGCTTATGTAGGTGATATCACTTTTGAAGGTGTAGATGATGAACCGTATGTCGGTGTTCGCGCTGTTTCTACTGATTTAAAGACATATTCTCCTGTAGAATGGGTAGAAATAACCCGTGCAGATCAATCTGCATTGCCAGAGAAAAAAGATAATGGAAATTATGGCCTTAGCGAAATGGATCCCTCTTGTGACGGTGCTGATATTGCGCGTGCCCAACGTTATGTAACCGATGTGACGACTACCGGTGCAATTGAAAATTTAAATTATCATGTAGACGGACCGGTAGAAGATGGTTCTCAATATGCCGATGCAACCGATATGGTATTGAAAGTGGAACAAGGTCAAGAAGTTACTTTATTTATAAAATGTTTCGATACGAGTAATTCTTATTGGGAGGGTGAAAAGAAGACCGATGGTTTGAGGTATTGTTTTGCCGGTGCATGGATGGATTTGGACGGTAGCAGCACATTCGCTCCCGATTCGCTTAAAAACGGAGGTGAACTTCTTTTCCGTTTAGGTAAAATTCGTGCAGCTACTCCCGAATTTGAAACAGAAGGTATTACCTATACATTTACTATACCGGAAGATGCCCGTCCGGGAAATAGTCGTCTGCGCATCGTGTTCTCCGATGCTTGGTTTGCAGGATCGTTTATCCCATCGGGTTATCATAATAAGGGATTCTCTATGGATTTCGGTGTTGAAATTGTCGGTGAAAACGAACCGCGCCCTCTTCCAGTTGACACTCACGATCAAGGTATTGCAGAAGAGCCGGAAGGCCTCGATCAGACTCCGGAAGGTATCAACAACGTTAATAGCGAAGTGTCGAGCTTCTATGTTGCCGACAATGTGATTAACTTTATAAATGTTGATAAGGCTTGGATTTACAGTGTCGACGGTGGTTTGGTTAAATATCTGACTAATCCTGATAAATATAGTGTAGCAGATTTTGCAAACGGAGCTTATATTGTTCGTATGCAATACGGAAAAGTTATTCGTTCCGGTAAATTCGTGAAGTAAGTAAGATTTGCGAAAAGTTGGAATGCCTTTCCGAAACTAAATTTCGGAAGGGCATTTTTTTTGTAAAAACAGTGTCGGTACGTTCTCCTCCCGAGAGTGGAACTGACTATTCGTATGGACTTCTCTACAACTTTGCTCAAGTAAAATTTAGACAGTCTCTTATAGACGAACCTACATTAAATATAAAAAATAACTGACCTTTATTTCCGAAACCCGGAAATAAAGGTCAGTTATGTATAGAATGGATGTCTTATTTAAATAGTGATTTCGCGATGCCGATTTCCAATCCGCGTAATTCGGCCAAACCACGCATCCGACCCAAACAAGAATATCCGGGATTGGTTTTTTTGTGGAGGTCATCTATCATTTGGTGTCCGTGGTCGGGACGCATCGGTATGGAAACGCCTCTACGTTGTTGCAACAGTAGGAAATTTTTCATTACGTTATACATATCGACATTTCCTTCGAGATGATTGGCTTCATAGAAATTTCCCTCTTCATCCCGTTGCGTACTTCTCAAATGTACAAAATTGATGCGGTCGCCGAAACGTTCCATCATTCCGGCAAGATCATTGTCTCCCCGTACACCGAATGATCCGGTACACAGACAAAGTCCGTTCGATTCGTTCGGAACAGCTTCGATCAGTTTTCTGAAATCTTCTTCGGTACTCAATATTCTTGGCAATCCCAAAATCGGGTAAGGGGGGTCATCCGGATGAATGACTAATTTTACGCTGACTTCGTCAGCTACCGGAGTGATTTCTTTTAAGAAATAGATCAGATTAGCACGTAGTTTTTCTGCGTCTATGTTTTTATACCGATCGAGGGCTTCCTGAAATTGTTCTACGGTAAAACTCTCTTCCGATCCCGGCAACCCGGCAATCATGTTGCGTATCAGTAATTGTTTGTCGGCTTCGCTCATTTGATCATAACGGGCTTTTGCCTTGGCCTTTTCTTCATCGGAATATTCTTTTTCAGCACCCGGTCTTTTCAGTATAAAAAGGTCGAAGGCAAGAAAAGCCGCCCGTTCGAAACGCAAGGCTTTCGATCCGTCGGGCATGGTATAGGCGAGATCGGTACGAGTCCAGTCGAGTACCGGCATGAAGTTATAAGTCACGATATATATGCCGCATTGAGCGAGATTCCGTAAACTTTCTTTATAATTATCGATATATTTCTGGAAATCCCCGGTCTGGGTTTTTATGTGCTCGTGTACCGGAACACTCTCTACGACCGACCATTTGAGTCCGGCATCTTCGATCATTTTTTTGCGTTTCATGATCTCTTCAACAGTCCATACTTCTCCGTTGGGAATTTGATGCAGGGCGTTTACGATTCCGGTAGCTCCGGCTTGTTTTATATCTTGCAGGCTGACAGGGTCATTCGGTCCGTACCAGCGCCATGTTTGTTCGCATAAAATCATATCTGTAATTTTCTAAGTTGGTTATTAAATCGAGAATGCGTCGAATCCTCCGTCGACGATAGCCACTGTTCCGCTTACGAATTTCGAGGCGTCGCTGATCAGGTATTGGATCGTGCCGACAAGTTCTTCCGGTTCACCGAAACGTCCGAATGGTGTATGAGCGAGGATAACACGTGAGCGGTCGGTCAGTGAACCGTCGGGATTAGTTAATAAAGTGCGGTTTTGTTCGGTCAGGAAAAATCCCGGAGCAATGGCGTTGACACGCAATCCCGGTCCGAATTTCAGAGCAAGTTCGCCGGCCATATATTTTGTAAAGTTCGATATTGCGGCTTTTGCTGCACCATAGCCTACGACACGGGTTAGTGGACGTAGAGCCGATTCGGAGCTGAAATTTACGATAGCTCCCTCTTTTTGTTTCGCCATCTCTTCTGCGAATACCATTGTGGGTAATACCGTACCGAAAAGATTCAAATCGACAACTTTTCGGAAAGCCTCCACGTCAAGATCGAAAATCGTCTTTTCGGGAGGAATCGTAGCACCCGCCATATTACCTCCTGCTGCGTTAAGCAATACATCTATATGTCCGTATTTGGCGATAATATCTTTTTTGTTTTGCAATAGAACTTCTTTGTTTAGCACGTCGGTATATAAAAATATGGCTTCGTTTCCGGCAGCTTTAATGTTATTTACCAGTTCGTTTCCCGCTTCTTCATTACGATCGAGGATAACCATTTTTGCACCTTCTCCGGCAAGATATGAAGATATCGTACGTCCGAGAATACCGGCAGCTCCGGTCATTACCACTACTTTGTCTTTTACACTGAATAGATTTGCCATAATTGTAATATTAAGTTTTAAAGATTATTGTTTTGATAATAGCCGATATTTTCTTTAATAAGAATATCTATCGGCATAAAGTTGATTCGAGGCGCTTTTTTACCGTATGTCAGAAAATTCCCCAATGCTTTTATTCCGTTGTATCCTTGTATCTCGGGGCGTTGGGCGATAAGCCATGTAATCGTCCCTTCTGACAGATGTCGTATATTTCTTTCGATAAGGTCATATCCCACCAGCTTTATCTCTCTTTTACCGTTGTTCTCCAAGTAATCTGCCAATACGCAACATACCGAATTAAATACGACAGCTCCTTTTATACCGGGATTGGCTTTGAATATCCGGTTTAGGATTTTTTCATTATATTCGGGTTTGTCGATATGCAGTTCGCACGAGAAGACATGACCGGAGAAACCAGTTTTATGGAGATATTCCATAAAACCCTTTTCTCTATTTTTGACCTGAGTAGAACTGTTGTTTCGTTCCCTAATTATTTTTCCGATGAGAATATCGCTTCCTTGTGCTATTTTCCCCGTAAGCAATTTTGCGGCAATATATCCTCCGTCATAAGAATTGGTTCCGAAATATGCCAATTGATTGTTTTCGGGGATATTGGAATCGATATACACGTATGGTATCTGTTTTTCATCGAGGCGGGCAGAGAGTTCGGTTACCGAGTCTGAAAATAATGTTCCGATCAGTACCCCGTTAAATTCATCAGAAAGAACCGTTTCACAAACGTGCTCGAATGAGGTTTGGTCATATTGGTCGAAGAATATTTTTTGAACGACAATGTTGTAGTCGTTCAGCTCTCCGGCAGCTTTGTCTATCCCTTCCGCAGCCTTTTCCCAATATTCTCCCGGCCGGAAAGCCGGAATCAAAGCAGCGATATTGAATTGCTTTTTCAATGCCAGCGACCGAGCCATGAGATTGGGCCGGTATTCAACTTCTTGCAATACTCGGTTTACTTTTTCTTGGGCTGTTTTAGATACTTTTCCTCTGTTATGCAGAATCCGGTCGACTGTTCCGACGGATACTCCTGCCATACGGGCAATATCTGAAATGCGAACATTTTTTGTTTTATCGGTCATGAGCTATTTTATGCTGTGTGTGCGTACACATTTATGATTCGCAAATGTAGCGAAAAATATCGGGTATTTATAATATTTTTTATTGTGTGTGCGTGCACATTTTAATTTGATTGTATTTAATATGTTGATTATTATTGTTTTATGTGTTGTGGTGTGTAGATTGACTATGCTGTAAAACATAAAAAGAGTCTGTTTGTATGGTAAACCTATTTTTTTTACTTTCGTTCCATAAAAAACAGAAGAAGATGATAAAATTGGTAATATTTGATCTGGACGGTACTTTACTGAATACGATCAGTGATTTGGCAGGGAGTACCAATTATGCATTAAAGCAATGTGGTTTTCCTGAACATGAAACTGATGCTTATAATTATTTTGTCGGGAACGGAATAAATAAACTTTTTGAAAGGGCACTTCCCGAGAATGCGCGTACTCCGGAAAATATAGGAAGGATGAGAGGTTTCTTTTTAGAACATTATACCCAAAACAATACATGCTTGACAGTTCCTTATCCGGGCATTTCCGAACTATTAAGAGAATTGCAACATAAAGGCATTGCTTTGGCTGTTGCTTCGAATAAGTATCAAGAAGGTACGGAGAAGTTGGTGCATTATTATTTTAAAGACATCGTTTTTTCTACGATACTCGGTCAGCGTGAGGGAATTCCGGTAAAACCTGATCCGGTCATTGTAAAAGAAATACTTCGGGTGAATGGTGTATCGGCAAATGAGACGCTATATGTCGGAGATTCGGGGGTAGATATGCAAACGGCTGCAGCGGCGACGGTTACTTCTGTGGGTGTGACATGGGGTTTCCGCACTTGTGAAGAGTTGGTAGAAAACGGTGCTTGCTATATCGTGGATTCCCCTGCTGAGATATTAGAACTGTCAGGTCGTCTTTAATTTTTTATTGGTGCGAAGTTGTTGAGTCGGAATATAAAAACAACGACAGCCTTTCCTCACGGAATGGCTGTCGAGTAACCAAAATATATAGAATAGTTTAATCAAAAAATCATTCTGTACAGGTAGTATATGCTTTTTTGATTATTACAAAAATAAGATAAAAAAAATTATTGTGCAAAAAAAAATCGATAAAACCCGTATTGTTATCGCTGAATAGTAAAAAATATCGGTTAAAAATCGTCTTTTCATAATAGTTTTATTATTTATAATTGGTATTAATTTCGATTTATATTTTGCTACATGGAATTCGAAAATTTGGGCAGACTTGTCATGAATGATTCAGATTGTTTTTTTTAGAGTTTAAATAAAGTTAATACAAAATATTTTGTTTAGTAATTAATGTGTTGTATAACATGTTTTCTGTATATTTGTACCGTGTTTTTCATGGTATTAGATTTAAGGTTAACGAAGATTGGTTGTCGTGAGACAACCATTTTTTTGTTTATATGCCACTTATTATTTTGTTGAAATATCGGTTTTATTTTTCTTTTGAAGACTATATCGTACTGCGATTATTTGAGTTTTTGTTGATCGGTATATAAAGAAGACCTGTCCGGCATTCCCCATTTGTCGGGCAGGTCTTTTCATTGATAGAGTTTTAAGACCTGTCTAAACTCTATTTTATTGGAAAATTTAGACAGATTTTTAGTTCAGTCCCGGCCAGTCATTGATGTTTACTCGATTTTTAACTTCGGCAGGAGCTGTCGGGAAAAATTCGAATTCGTTGCCGATCATTTGTTCTATTTCAGATACCGAGTATATATAGTTGCTCAATGGAGGTGTAGTGCCCGGATTTTCGTTATTAAGATTCTGTGGAAACCAGAATCCGATAGCCATAACCTCGTCCGGTGAACATTCGGCGATCGGTTTACCTGAACTTCCGTTTTTGGTACGAAGTATTACTTTGTATCGAGCTGTTGGAATTACGCATTCTTTGGATAAAGTCGACAGGGTATTCCAATTACTTGCATCATAAGTTTTGTAACCATCATTTGCATAATAACATCCTGCAACGACATATGTCGTATCGGAACATTCCCATGTATCGGATAACAACTCTTCCACTTTGCTCCAATGATCTCCGTATAGATATGCTTCGGGAGTGATATTGGTAGGATAGAAAGTCTGTATGTTCATTTCGCTTCCAGCGCCGCCTCGATCGGCCGAGCGCAGTAAATGTCCTTTGGTAAAGTTTTTGTTATTATAAGGCCTCCAATAATAGTATAAGTCGGTAGGTTCATTACCGTTCATTGACCAAGGCCAATCGTTCCAGTCACTCGGGTAGATAACAGATTGCTGGCTTGCCGAAAATTTCGGGTCGGGACGCCAAGGATCGGGATTTGTACGTCCGAACCCTTTTTCATGGTAACATTGGTGTACAGGATAGGCCACCCACATGGGATTGTGTCGGTATGTGTCGTAACATGCCGTGTAATTGCGTACATGCTTTTGGCTTATCAATGTTTCGGCAAAATGTGTAACATATTTGTAATTACTATTGGTTTTGATAGTTTTGGGTGTCTCTACACATGAATAGTTCGTTGTGGAGAAATCGAATATTTGCTCTGTCGACTGATTGCTCGTTACCAGTTTGATGTCATCCATTCTGATATTGTAGTCGTCGGCTACGAACATGATGGATAGTGTTTGGGGAACTGTGTTATGTATACTGAACAGAGCGGTTGCCAGCGCCCAAGAGTTTGTTGTAGACCGGTTGTAGGCAAGAGGTTTCATCGAACTTCCGTTTCCGCTGATATATACTTTGATATTGGAAGATGTATCGAAGTCGCCTTCGAATTTACAACATCCGAAAGAGAGCTGAAAAGACGTTTGCCCGGGTTGAAGTTGTATATTATTGACCGTCACATAAGCATCTTTTCCTCCGAAATAGAATGCATTTTTGCGAGATGCTCCTGCATATCCCGAAGATTGAAAATTGTTTCGAACAGAAACGGTTCGTCCCGTATATTCGATGTTTTCAGCACCCGTTCCCGTCGCATTTATATAACCGTCCCATTGGTCTATAAATGGGTTTCCGCTTCCGCTCCAAATTGCTTTGTCGAGATTATCGTAATAGACTGTTTCGCTGGTGAAGCCTTTCGGTTGACGAGTTACGGCGATACTTTTTGATATTGTTTTATCTGTCTCGTTTCTTTTTACGGTAGAGATCGTAAGCATATAGGTTTCGCCTGTGGGAATATCGGTTACAGAAACTTTGTTTTCTCCGGGCCCACCTTCGCTTTTGTCGACTTTCAAAGCGTTGTTGCTGACATTTATACTCCATGAGACATTGGAGATAATGGTAATTTGATTGTTTGACGGATTGTTTTCGTCGAAATTCAGATTTTCGGGAGAAACGGATAATGTCGCTTCTTCAAGTTCTGTTATGGTCTCATCTTTTTCACATCCGGTGAAGTAAACGGATAGGAAAATAAGTAGTAGATAACTATACTTCTTCATACGATAGGTGTAGATTATTGATGAATTTGTAAAAATATTTTGGAATTAAGTTGAAAACAAATATGAGAATAACCCGAAATATTCAGGGAATCAATCGATAAAAAGAATATTCAATAAATAAATTATCGTGTCATTAAAACAAAAAAAGGAGTCATTCGATAAAAATGACATAGAATATTAGGGACAGCTTGAGTTTTCCGATAAAAAATGTTATCCGGCCTGTTTTCTCGTTTTCATTTGTCAGAAAGCTGCTGTCATTCTTATAAAAACAAGAATATATACTCAAATGGAACTCTCAAAGCCAATCTTGGCAAAATTTGGACAGACTCAAATCTTCAAACCGAATTTTCACTATAATATGTTCACAATAAAATGATTGTAATATTAATATATTGCAATAATCATTAAACTGCATGTGTTGTATAAATTTTATAATTCTTTTATCTTTGTAAATAAAGCCCTATTTATCAGAATAGATTAATGAGATAAACGATGGATACATTTTGTGAGAACTTAGCACATTTTATACACGGCGCAGCATTTATGTTCTTTATACTTGCCAGTATTCAGCTATATCCTTTAAGACACCGCAGCAATATGATGAGGTTGCTTTTCTGTAGCATGATTTTTCTCGCATTCCTCGAATTCAAGGATATGGGATTTTTGATAAAAGGCGTATGGTACAACCCGTATATAACGAGTATAACAATGAGTACCGATATGTTATATGTTCCGTTAATGGCTCTTTTTTTCTTCGAAGTTATCTCTCCCGGATGGGTCACATTACGCAGAATCATAGGAATGTCTATGCCTTCGGTATTATTTATAGTCGCATACATCATATACCCGTCTTCTGTTATTTTTAAGGCGGCAATGTTATATGCCCTTGTTTTCGGAACAATAATTACCGTTATTGTTTTCATGGCAAGTTCCCGTCGTGACAATTATATAAAAAACAATTTCTCGGATATCGAGAACTTGAGTATTTCATGGGTACGCAAGGCTATAACAGCATTATATATATGTCTTGTACTCTGGACCATTCTCCTTTGGGAAGAAAATTGGTTGAGCGATGCCGCTTATTATGCAATATCTATTATCGTTTGGACTTATATTTATCGGTTATCCCAAAAACATTCGGTTATAGAAATGCCGAGTACGTCCAGATTATTTATGCCGAAACCTGAACAGAAAGGGTCTCATGAGATACAGAATTTTCCCTTTAAAAAATTGCAAGAATATATGGAAAATGAACGAATGTTTCTAAATCCTAAACTGACTCTTACCGAAGTGGCGACGGCAATAGGGACAAACCGTACTTATCTGTCGGAATATTTAAATAACGATCTCGACACGACTTTCTATGAATATGTAAACGGATTCAGAATAAAGGAGGCTTGTGCTCTGCTCTCATCGGATGAACGCAGGACTTTAATGGAAATAGCCGAATTAAGCGGTTTCAACTCTCTATCTACATTTAATCGTGCTTTTGTTAAAAGCATCGGAGAAACCCCGGCCCGATACCTGAAAAAACGTCAAATCAAATGTTAGAACTGTCTGAGTTTTGCTCGGACCGGGTTTGAGAGAATTTTATTATCAACGACTCATTTCCGCAAGAATTTGTATGATCATTAGGGACATTCAGTAAATAGTATAAAATTAGCCAACTAATTCATACACAAAGTTTTGCGAATTAGCTGGCTTTTTTGTATCTTT
>ENA-OROP01000652-OROP01000652.1-human-gut-metagenome-genome-assembly--contig:-NODE-652-length-38347-cov-11.420662_pt1 | contig 38347 bp, 34 predicted proteins | sample MGYA00242132_ERZ509056 | MGnify/ENA primary metagenome ERZ509056 (study PRJEB26280, sample SAMEA2338768) | human gut metagenome | biome: human gut; feature: human-associated habitat; material: faeces...
TGTTATTTTGTTGAGTATGATTATGGCATAACTTGAAGTGAATAAAAAGGTACTCGTATTCTACCGTTTACGCAAAAACCGCAACGAGGCAACGGGATTTCCGCTGCCTCATTTTTCATATTAATATAATTTTGCTCCTGCCGGGATTGCATCGTTCAGCATAACCAGGTTCAGCTGTTCTTCTCCATTTACATTGTGGATTGCAGATAACAGCATACCACAGGACTCAATACCCATCATTTTTCTCGGTGGTAAGTTCACGATTGCCAGAAGTGTCTTTCCTTCCAGTTCTTCCGGCTCATAGAAAGCATGCACACCAGAGAGGATGATACGATCTGTTCCGGTTCCATCATCCAGTACGAACTACAGAAGCTTTTTGCTCTTCTTAACTGCTGTACACTCTTTTACCTTAACCACACGGAAATCAGATTTGCTGAAAGTATCGAAATCAACAAATTCCTCAAATAACGGCTCTATCTCTACAGCATTCTCTTTTACTTCGCTTGTCTCTGCTACTGCCTCTGTATTCTCAGCTGCTTCAACTGCTGTATCTTCTACTTTTACGTTTTCTTCACACATAGTTCTTTATCCTCCATAAATATCGTATCGCATCTTATTGTATCAGTTTCCAGGAAACTGCACAAGCACCGGTTATTTCATCTTAATTAAAAAATACTGCTCAAATCTTAATTAGATGTCTTTTTACGGACTCCTGTATGCAAAAATTTAACTTTTTTTACATCTTCCAATTTTAATTTCCAAAATGTAGCTTGAACCCATTTGCCACGAACAGCCCACTCACTGCTATAAGGTGTTATATCAAAAACTTTTTTCCAATTTTCATATTTATAAAGCTTTTTTTCACTGTCAGATAATTGTTCATACTCATTTTCCAATTGTTTATCTTCTTCCTCAGATCGGGAAATCAAGCAATTATTTAATATAATTCCCCACGAATCAAAATCCGACAATACAACTCTTTTTTCGTCAATTGATAGCTCCATACACACATAATCTTGATCTTCCGGCCCGCAAGTCCAGCGTTCTGATCGAAGATCTGGTTTTCTATTTTCCCAATTCTGTTTGTACCATGCCCATACAGGTAATTCAATTTCGCGTGGTGCAGGACCTATCTTGTTGCACATTTGCTCTACAAGCCAGCCATATTGCTCTTGAAATTCCGGCATAGAACACTTTTCAGGATTACAATAAAAGCCACCGGACTGTTGAAGAATTTTCCAAATTTCCAATGGTTGCAAAGTCCATAACCGCATGCTTTTCTTCCCCTCATATTCTTCATCTGCCAATCATACCATGTTTTCTATGAATATTACTATAAAGCAATCCATCAATTATTTTTGACGGAGCTATTGTAAAAAGGAAAATCTGATTATCTGGATTTCCCTTTTATAGCACTTTCTGCATCTTCTCGTCGTATTCTATAATATGACAATACTTTTAAACAATCCTCATCCTCTACTGTTTCTTCATACTCATCAAAGACGTTGCTGTAAATAATAGGGTTAACTATACCTTTCTGTATTTCTGTAAGAGCACTATAATGTTCCCACCATTCATCAGTAAGCCCAATTTCTTCAAAATAGAATCTATATATGATCATTGCTTCCGGCATAAGCAACAACTTATTAAATTCGTCATCATTACTTCCAAAAGCCTTTTCAAAAAACTCTTTTCCTTTTCCAACTTTCCCTTTGGTTGAATTCAAAACCGCTTGGATAGTACGAATAAACTTTCTATTCCAATGTTTTCCAATATAGTCTCTATTGCTAAAGTACTCTGGATCTTCAATTGGATGATATTTCATTGGAAAAGAATAAATGCTAATTCCTAGTTCTTCACACAAATCTACATTCAACTTAAGTCTCCAATACAATTCCAATGGTTTATCCTCGAAATTATACAAAACATAATTCGAAAGACTTGTGTGTCCATGACGCACCGCTGTTCTAACAGCCTCTTCATAACGTTCATGTAGTTTCCAATGATCAAACGCAATACGAACTGGTCTCACAGGTATCTCAAACATTTTTTCCATATTAGCATCATTTATCAATCTTGAATCAATACCTTGATTGAAATCAACATATCGTTTTCGTCCTTTTCTTTTATAGAACTCCTCAAATAATGGTTTTACAACATCATATGTCTCAAATACAGCTTCTTTTTTTGCAGTATAATCATTTAACAGATAGTGTTCTTCTAAAAGATCATATACATCCTGTATTTTTTCACCATATTTTTCAATCAACAATTTGTACTGTCTAACTACAGTTTTAATGTATCCTCGTTCATTATATCCTTCTTTGAGGTTTTTCACCGCAATTTCAAACATATTAGGAGGGACAAAGGTACTTCCCACTGTAAAACCAGCTTTTTTTATTTCATCAATAACATGATTATACTGACAAGATGCCAGAACATTGTTATCTAATAATAATAAATCTTTCTTTCCGCCAAATTTTTGGTTAGTGTATTCAATTTGCTCCGTAATTGGAAGAAAATCTTTATATTCCGGTTCAAGTTTAGGAACTGCGCAAAATGCACACTTGTTAATACAGCCTCGGGTCATATATGCCAAATATCCATCATTGGCAGGATATACATAATCAATTTCTTCTAAAATTGAATAATCCAGTGGAAGTATATCAATAATCATGTTGTTTCCCGGGTCTAACTGTCCCGGAGTACTCAATGTTCCTACATACGGTCTAATCCCCGTTGCTTCTTCAACTTGATCCGGCAAAATGGATGCCATGACTCCACCGATCATAACATCCTTTTCATTTTTACAGAGTTGTTTTGCAAAATTAATGGTCTGTATTGTAATGTCCCAATAAAATGTAAATAATGTAGTTATACCAACTCTATCGTATATTCTGTTTTCTGGTTTGAAATATTCCTTATTTCTGAAATATCTTCTATAATATTTTAAAAGTTCAAATATAATTATGTTTTCGTTTACTAAAGGGATTTCGTCTAATGTTTCCTTGGTTCCTCGTGCAATATATTTACATATCTGAGGTTTATATTTTTCCCAAAAAATCGTATCGTCATTAGCATATAATTGTTTTAAAAGTGCTTCATATGTGTTGTTCAAAACAAGTTCTTTAAGATCACCCTTAAAGAAAGTAACATCATCCCCTAACCGCCTGTAATAAGTTGCAATTTTCATAAGTCCCATTGGCGGATATTTATTTTTATAATTTGGTTCAACAAGCAAAATCTTTCTCATTTATTTGCTCAACTCTTCCTGTATTTTTTTTATTACCATTTCCGAATAATCTTTAGGTAAAATCATCTTGATAATATTATATATTTTTGCAATCAATTTTTGCTCTTTTTTCCCATACTTTGATAATGATTGTGTTAAATATTTATTACCCTTCTCGCCTTTTCCAGAACCATTTTTCTTTTTTTGAGTTGGTTCTTCTTGCGAATCCGAATGCTTATAAGTTTTTTCTATTTCGTTAAATACTCTATTTAGAACTTCATTCTCATCAGCATCTTTACGACGATTTTCTATTTCACGCTGTGCTTTTAGGGACTTGGCACGTTCTTCTTCTAGTTCCTTTTGCGCTGTCTCTCTCTCTTCAGTATCAATAAATCCGGCGTTATTCAATTTTTCTTTGTATTCTTCTTCCTTTTTTTGGAAATTACTCACCGTTTTTTGTGCACTTCTAACCTTACTTGCGTAATGATATAAATTATAAAGTTCCGAATTAAAAAAAGGCTTCAATACTTTTTCAAATTGTTTTGTTGCAGGATTTTGATTAAAATAATCTCGTCTGGCATTAGGAATTAATCCATTATCAACAGCAAAAACTTCACCAATAAAGTAACTGTTTCCACGTTGTTCTTTAAAATACTTTGGATATCCTATAGTTGACTCATCGCCAATTTGAATATTCTCTTTTCTCAGACGAATACATCTCATTTCATTTACAACCGGTATCTGTTTTTCAAACTTTGCGATTCCATACCACATCCAAGCAATTGGTTTTCCATCATTACCTTTGAAAATTTTAAAAGCAACATCTTTAATTTCATCGTATGGTTTGCTATTATCCGATGTACCCTCAAGTAAATTCGTTTTATAAGGCTTAAATAACTGATTTCCATTCACGGTAATTGTATACTCATCTATTTTAAAATTATTTTCATTAGCAAAGTCCTGAATTTTTGATGAAAATATAAAATAATTTGCGTACGGCACTGGTGATACAGCCTGTAAGTATTTTATTACCTGTTCCTCATCCAACAAATCATCACTTTCAAAAATAACGTCTTCCATAATTACTTCAAAAAAATGATCATCTTCGTCTGCAGATTTATATTCAATTTCTGTAATTGTATTAATCAATTCTTCTGAAGATGGATGCTGTGTCGGATCATCAACAATCTCTTTTAATTTAACTCCATCCCACGTAATAATAGATTCCTTATCTTCACCCTTTGATGTCGTTCGGAAAATTAGTTTATCACAATACCCTAAACCTGCTAATCTTCCTATTCCTCGAAATCCTTTTTCTGTATCTCGATCTTTATCAGAATCTGCTACATCCAACATTCTTTTCTTAAATAAATGTATCGGTATGCCACATGCATTATCATATACACAAATTCTTCGCTTAGAATATTCAATAGAAATATCTATATAAAAATCATCTGGTTCTGCCAGCTTACTGGCAATTGCCTTATCAATAGAATCTGCTGCGTTCTGCACAAACTCTCTATATACAGTGAAACTATTTTCATACATAGCTACTGTTAAATTTTCAAGGAAATTTTTTCCTACAGCCATATTCAAACACCCCTCTATTGTTTATATTGTTTGTAAATCGGCTTAGGAAATTTAATATTAAGTAATGACCGAAATACAGGATTTTGTACTATATATTCACCTTGTTTCAAACGAGTCATCATGTTCTTGTATACCGGTGGCACAAATTTATAATCAGGCTTTGCAATTTCAATTGCATTAGTCCTTCCATATGCATGCGTAGAACAGTTTCCCGTTACACGGTTATGTATAGCACTTCTAAATTGTTCTGCTGAAAAAAGAATTATTCCCAATGAACGTCCTCTTTCCGCAATATCTAAAATCTGACGTAAGATTGGTGAGCTCTTAGGCGTATCAGTCGAAGCATACTTATTTAACTCATCAATAAAAATAACAATTTTTTTCGGTGGATTAACATCTTTATCTTCACTAAATTGACCTAACTGTAAATCATAAATAGCTCTAATCGCATCTCCAAATACAAAGCCCTGCATATCTTCATTTAATTTTGCAATGTCAATGACATGGACTTCGTCCTTTTTTATATGTTTCAGCGCTTCTCCAATTCGAACCTCTTCACCATTATCTCGTACAGAATCAAAAATCTCATTTCGATAAATAGACTTTCTTATAATTCTATTGAATTTTCTCCAACTGTTTACTGTTATTTCCTTATCTCCACCAGATCCAGCTTTACAATACTTTTGAACTTCATCCAAAAAATCGTCCCATCCATCAAGTCCTCCAAAACTCCCCTGATTAGAAATAATATAGTTCAGAATCGAATCCATTGTCTGCTGTGGATCATCCATACTTGCAAACATCAAATCCAAATTGTCTTTATCTTCTTCATATGAATACTTATATAGATGTGCTTTTCCCTGACTTCTTTGGTTATCATATGCTTCTCTATGTAAATAGGTATTTCCAATCTTATTTTCTGCGTACGGATAATAATATTGAACATTCTTAAATGGTTCTGTTGACATATGTAATTTTTCATAAAGAGCATAGGTTGCATTTTTCTCGGCAACGGATTCGTATTCATTAGGCTCATCCAAAGCAAGCAAGTCCTTTCCTTTCACATTAAACAAAACAAAAGCAACATCATCGTCTTGCTCTGGATTACTCATGCACTTATCTTGAATTGCCTTTAAAAGAAACATAGCATATGAAGTTTTTGCTGCAAGTCCAGATATTCCTGAAATATTTAAATGTGCCCCCTCTGGACCAATCAAAAAACGAGAATCCATTTGAACCGGCAACTTGATGTCATCCTCGTGTCCATTATACATTTCCAAATAACCACATGTGACTGGATTTTTGACATTTTTAAGTCCCAAAGCTTCTGCCACTTCATCTTCATTTGCCAATTCAACCTTTTGATTATTAATCAGAGGTATATATATATTTCCCGTATTTCCTATAACTTTTGCTTTTACATAGTTCATTCCAATACGATGTGTATTTTCTGTTGCATCGACATCTCCAAAATCGTTCGACACATAATCTGCCAAAAAATTTGCAGTATCTGTAATATGAGATATTTCTTCAATGACACCATAAGAAACACTATGTTGAAGATGATTAACTTTCACAACATCGAAAGGGTTTAATATCAAATCCTGCTTTGTCCAAAAATAAAAATCATCTATTGTCGATGGATTCTTTTCTGTCGCAATTACTTTTCCTATCACTTTTCCCATAACACTATCTCCTAAAAAAGATTCAAAAACATTGTATCACTAAGATACTTACTTTTTGCAAAACACTCTGTCACATAAACTGGATACAAGTGATTTGCCCATCTACTATCAGCTCCATAGCAGACAGGATTTCTTTCATTTATTATGTTTGCTGAAATCAAATCCACTTCTTCTGTTTCTAAGCCATTATGAATCTGTTCATCTGTAACCAATATTTTTTCTATTTTTAAAATGCCATCAAAAGTATTTGTCGTATATCTTTTATCTCTTATTCTCAAATACCATACGGCATATCTCATTCCTTCAAGTCGTGGAGAACTATACATACTCACTGGAGTTCTATGATATAGCGGAAGATCAGCAATCATATTTGAATTATTCTTACCTTTCTTATCCTTACAATTTTCTGGATTAAATGATTTTGATACTCCAACAACAAAACTAAAATTCTTTTGAAACTGACGCTTTTCTCTGTCATTTCTTAAATGATCTACTCTGTATTCCAACGAGCCATCTTTGAGCAAATATCTTCTATTATTGATTTTATGTTCAGCTACCAATTTAGTCACCATGGCTACTTCTCTTTGAATCATCAGATCCTGAATAACCGCTATTCCTTTTCCTTCTATACGCTCAAACTCATCAACTTTTGTTGCATATGGAATAACATCTGTAAATTGAATGTCTATTGTTTCTAAATAAGATTCCTCATTAAGTTTTTTACAGAGATTTGCAAAAAAAACTTTTTTATTCCAATCACTCTGGCTTGCAACTTTAGGCAACGCAATTGCCAGTCTACGATCAAACTCATAGCTATGCATTACTTTATCTATACGCTGACAGCAGCTAACACCTACCTGTCCCGCAATAACTGGATATACCTTATTTTTGTATGCGATATCATCAACTTTATATGTGTGTCGTGATCCGTCTAAAAAAAATCCGAATAATGGTTTATCATTTGCAATAGAATCTGCCTTTCTTTTCAAATTAATAGACCCATTTGGCGGTACAGTTTCTCCGTATCGTTCCCATGTTATTTCTTGATGATCATCATAAGCAAAAGATAACACATCTGATCCTTCATAAGTATACTTAAATGTCTTATAACTTTTTCCATTTGTCTCTTTTGCAATAATGTCCATTATATTACTCACTGCTGTCACCCTCTTTCGCATTCGGGATAAAACAAATATCACTTAATTGGCATCCTAAAACATAACATAAGCGAACAAGCACCTCTAGCGAAACCATCTCATTCTTACTCAGCTTTGCAAAAGTACTTGTACTCAATTTTGCTGCCAATCTCAATTCCGTTTTGGTCATTTTCTTTTGCTTCATAACAACCCATAAGTTATTATAATTTACCATTTCTGATCCCCTATCAATATAGCAAAATATATGTACATTTTAGCATTAAAACTGCTGTTTTACAACCATGAAACTTTCGTTTTCTCGAAACTGCACATTTCGAATTATATATTTGACATTATTAAAATTTACTTTCACTTTTTTCAAAAAAAGGCTTAGGGGCGTATTACCTCTCTAAGCCTTCACTATCTTTTTTCCCACGTTACTTTTTCAAACGTTTCATCAATATGTTTAAGAATTCTGTGTTATTATGTGGAATTTCTTCATCCTCAAATTCTCCTAAATAAGCAATATCATGATACCTCTGCCCATCATATTCATGTCCAGTGTAAGGATATCCTCTTTGTGTAGTTCCCTCAAAAGTCTTAAATTCCTTTCTTGCTTCTTCTGCAGTGTATTTTTCAGAATCAAACCATATAGCCTCCTTCTCTTTTCCCCATCCTATTTTTGTTGCCTTAAATACATGTTTCATACTGTTTCCCTCCTACATTACTTGTTGTTTCTTTATGCTTCCAGTATAATAAAATACATACAACAAATACACGTACAACATGCGGACTTACCCGCCGGTATTCCTCATGTTTTGTGACATACAGGGAGGTTATTCTCATGGGAAAGCAATCCACCAGGGAAAATAAAACAATTTACCAGATTTGCAGAGAAGAGGCGGGGCTTACAAGATCCGAAGCCAGTGAAAAAATGACTGCCGTCTCCGACTCTAAAATTGAAAAATTCGAATATGAAATGCAGGATCCTACACCTTACGATATCATTCAGATGGCCGATGCCTACAAGCGTCCGGACCTTTGCAATTATTTCTGTTCTCATAAATGTGAAATCGGACATCGATATGTTCCGGAAGTAGAAGTCTCCGATCTGTCAGATATCATTCTTGAAACAATCGCCAGTCTGAATGAAATCAACTCTCTCACCACACGCCTGATCCAGATTGCCAGGGACGGCAAAATCAGTGATGATGAAATGAAGGATTTTGCCTTTATCAGCAAAAAACTGGATGAAATCTCTCTGGCTGTCGATTCCTTAAATCTCTGGGTAGATAAAACCGCCAGCGAACAAGGACTCAACATTGATCTGCTCAATGCAGAAAAAGAAAAGCTAAAATAAAGCACAAACCCTCCTGACCATGAGAGACCGGGAGGGTTCTTTTATTTTTATTCTACCTTTATTTCTGGTAGATAATATATTTTTCCTTCCTTAGCAATAAGCTGTACATCCTCAGAATACAGCTCAGACCTATCAATAGATAGTGTATTCTCCCCAGAAACCTGTGTACGAATCATGTGTGCCGTACTCTTTTCAATTGACCGGTAATTGAAGTCTTCGTCAAATAATCCAGGAAAGAAATGAATTGCTCCATCAATCCCTGCTCGTTTCCTTCTAATTTCGTCTGTATCTATTTTTAGTCTCTCCATTGTACCTTCATGCCATGCAGCGAGACTGCTTCGTGTATCTTGAACCTGTTTTGTATATGTTGGAAGAATGGCGATACATTGTTCTCTTGAAACCGCTCCAAGGTACAACGTATATCTCAAATTAGATATTTTATACAACACATCCAATAATGATCTTTGATACAAAAACCAGTTTTGAGCATTTCCTACGGCTTTTTCATACGCATTATAGGAAAGGTCTGTTTTCTTTGCAAATCCTGCTAAAGTTAAATTTGCCTGTCCTAGTAACTGAGTGCATTCCTCTTCAAGGCTGTCTAACTGATTAATCTTCGATATTCTAAGTTCATTATTTTCTAGAATTTCCGTCTGAAAATCTGCAATCTTTTTTGCATGAACTACAAGGGAAAACACACGACTTCTATACTCATTGTCTTGAAAGTTTTGTATTTTAGAAATCCCATCACTAATTGCACCCAATTCTGCATTTATTTGTGTCATATAATACTGCCCAACAACCATTGATGCGACACCCATAGCAGCTACAGCGGTGTTTGCTACCACTGATGTTCCCTTTTGCGTTTCAACAGCCACAAAATTGGCGTGTCCTTGAATGCCATCCGTGCCTCGATAGAATCCTCGAACCGCCCCTTCCATAGCCTTTGAATCAGATAATTTAGCTCCTGCCGGGATAATTGCTCTGTATAAAACACCATCATTTGCAGCCTGCACGACCTGTGCTACATTATTAGCAGCATTTCCAGCTTGCGCTAATTCCGGAACAAGATTATTTATATGAACAAGAACATTACTATCCGTGATTTCAACCAGTCCATTCTCATCCTTTATAGCTTCTGCTGGGAGCATTTCCACCTCGATAATTAATTCAGAAAGTCCATCATCAGAAACAACTATTGCATGTTTCTCTGCGTCTGTTTTGATATCCACACTTACATTTACCTCTTGCTTATTCTTTTTTCGTTGAATAATGAACATGCATATTGCCACCACAGCTATTACACATATCCCAATACCTATGTACTCCATGTTCTAGTACCATCTTTCCATAAACATACGTCCATGGATAATGTGTAGCATTTATCAAATAATCTTTTAATTCCAAGTACTGTACATCATTCCCATACCACAAAGTACCTTTAAGATTACAATGATTTACAATGACATGAAGATGCGGATTATTAAATCGGTCCTCTGATCTATAATGCCGTACTACCACCACCTGAAAATGTCTTTTCTTAAAATAGCCTTTTATTTGTTCCATCAAGTTTATTACTGCACCTTCACTTAAATCCATATCGCCATAGCTTATTACCAAATGATGAAGTTTCTTTTTGTTTGCCATATCTGTTCGCATAGAATATACCTGATAATACTGTGAAATAATCTTATTTGGCTCACTATCTCCTTCTATATTTCCAGTAATGCATCCTGCATAATATCTGCTATTAAATGCATATGAAATTACGTCTCGCACACTTTCCCAATCCTTATATCCGTTCATTCCTTCAAAACTCTTTATCAAACACATCTTTTATCCTCCGTTCTCTATATATACTGTATATGGTATATATCTAATATTATATATACTATATGTACTATATATTTTATTGTTGTATGTTATATATTTCTACTACATACCCTACACAAGAAGGCAAAACGCCAATATCCATCGAGGGATACCAGCTAAAACACGCCTTCTTTCGCTTTCCGATTATTTTCAATCCATTCATTAAATATTTCTTTTCCTTTAGTCTTACCCTCTCTGCATTCGTTTGCATTTTTTATCACCCGCCTTTCATCTATTACCGATATGTTAATTCATCTGTAACTGAATACAATTTTATACGCTTCTGTTAACATCAAATCTTTTAACATATTCATAAAACTATAATATCCACAGGAGTTGAACAAGAGATGAAAAAAGTAAACCAATCTGATCTGACCTCTACAATTTTGACAGAAGACAATTTAACTCTTCTTACCACAGATGAGGTCGCTGAAATGTTAATGGTGGGAAAGAACCGTGTATATGAGCTTTTGAACAAAGAAGAATTGAAAGGAATGAGAATTGGTAAATCTACATGGCGAATCCCTAAAGAAGCCGTTTTACAGTTTATCCGGGAACAGTCTCGCCTTTAAATTTGCCCCTTGGGAATATCCCAAGGGGTATTTCTTACTCTATACATACTCAGACAAAAAAATAAAGGAAACCAGAGCTATTGCACTCTAATCTCCTTTATTTCACATATCCTCACATAATTCTACAGAAATTCCCAAAAGATTGGTACAAAATTGGTACAAAACCTCGAAAATTGGTACAAACTACATGATTATTTATTATTATTTTTTGCTCTTAGTATAACTTTGCACCTGCTGGAATATGGTTATCAACCATCAGAAGATGAAGCTTTTCTTCTCCCTCTTCCTCATGGATTGCACTGAGGAGCATTCCACAGGATTCAATTCCCATCATGGCTCTCGGTGGCAGATTAGTGATCGCAATTAAGGTCTTTCCAACCAGCTCTTCCGGCTCGTAATAAGCGTGAATACCGCTTAAAATCGTACGATCTGTGCCTGTTCCATCATCCAGAGTGAACTGTAACAGCTTCTTGGATTTCTTAACAGCTTCACACGCTTTAACCTTTACAGCTCTGAAATCTGACTTGCTGAAAGTATCGAAATCAACAAATTCCTCAAATAAAGGCTCTACCTTTACCTTGGAGAAGTCGATAACTTCTTCCTTCTCAGGTGCTGCTGTGGAAGTGCTGTTTTCTGACTTCGCAGACTTCTTATCAGCGTCCAGTGACTTCATCGTCGGGAAGAGCAGCACGTCTCTGATTGCCTCAGCTCCTGTCAGAAGCATACACATACGGTCAATGCCGAATCCAATACCACCGGTCGGCGGCATACCGATCTCCAATGCGTTCATGAAGTCTTCATCTGTTGTATTGGCTTCATCATCGCCCTGTGCAAGCAGTTCTTCCTGGGCTTTAAAACGTTCTCTCTGGTCGATCGGATCGTTCAGCTCAGAGTAAGCATTTGCCATTTCCCATCCATTCATGAAGAACTCGAAACGCTCTACATATTCTGGATTTTCTGGCTTTTTCTTCGTCAGCGGCGAGATCTCAACCGGGTGGTCCATAACGAACGTCGGCTGAAGCAGATGCTCCTCTACAAACTCCTCAAAGAAGAGATTCAGGATATCACCTTTTTTATGTCTCTCTTCAAACTCAATATGATGCTCTTTTGCAAGTTCTCTTGCCTGCTCCAGAGTCTCAACTTCATTCCAGTCAACGCCTGCGTACTTCTTCACTGCGTCAACCATTGTGATACGCTCGAACGGCTTGCCGAGATCCATCGGGATTCCCTTGTATACGATCTGTGTCGTTCCGAGCACTTCCTGTGCAACAAAACGATACAAATTCTCTGTCAGATCCATCATGCCGTGGTAATCTGTAAATGCCTGGTAAAGCTCCATCAGAGTGAACTCCGGGTTATGTCTTGTATCAAGACCCTCATTACGGAATACACGTCCGATCTCATATACCTTCTCGAGTCCTCCGACAATCAGTCTCTTCAGGTACAGCTCAAGGGAAATACGAAGCTTCAGATCTTCGTTCAGGGCATTGAAATGTGTCTCGAACGGTCTTGCTGCTGCTCCACCTGCGTTCTGTACAAGCATTGGAGTCTCAACTTCCATGAATCCTTCTCCGCTTAAGTACTTGCGGATCGCACTGAGAATCTTGGAACGCTTGATAAAGGTATCTTTAGACTCTGTATTCATGATCAGGTCTACATATCTCTGACGGTAACGGGTATCTACATCTGTCAGACCGTGGAACTTCTCCGGGAGGATCTGTAAGCTCTTGGAGAGGAGTGTCACCTTCTCTGCATGGATAGAAATCTCACCTGTTCTTGTTCTGAAAGCAAATCCTTCCACTCCGAAGATATCACCGATATCCGATTTTTTAAAATCAGCGTAAGACTCTGTTCCGATCGCATCTCTTGCAACGTATACCTGGATGCTTCCCTGTAAATCCTGGATATTGCAGAAAGAGGCCTTGCCCATGACTCTCTTAAACATCATACGTCCTGCAATTGCCACATGGATCGGGCTTGCGTCCATGATATTTCTTCTCTCTTCATAATCCTTTTTAAGAGCTTCTTTCGCCTGCTCCTCATCCATTCCCTCTACGTTCGGCTCCTGGCGGTCTTTTAACAGCTCAGTCTCATGTGCCTCGTAAAGACCTTTCACCTCAAGCGAATGATGTGTCTGATCGAACTTTGTAATCTGGAACGGGTCTCTTCCGTTCTGCTGCAGCTCTGCAAGTTTCTCGCGGCGAACCTTCAGTAAGTGGTTAATATCCTGTTCCTGTGTCTGCTGTGCCAATCTCTTCACTCCCTTTTCTTTGTATTTTTTAGATATTTCTCTGGATAGAAAGTACTTTGTACTGCATAATTCCGGCCGGTGTTTCTACATCGACAATATCATCCTTGTGCGCGCCGATCAGAGCTTTTCCTACCGGAGACTCGTTGGAAATTTTTCCTTCCAGGCTGTTTGCCTCGGTGGAACCAACGATCTGGAACTCAATTTCTTCGTCATACTCCAGATCCAGTACGTCTACTTTACATCCGATATTGATCTTATCGGAATCTACTTCGTCCTCAACAACAACCTCTGCGTTTTTCAGGATTTTTTCGATCTCTTCAATTCTTGCCTCGATATCACGCTGCTCATCTTTTGCTGCATCGTACTCGGCGTTCTCGGAAAGGTCTCCCTGCTCTCTTGCTTCTTTGATTTTACCGGCAATTTCTCTACGTTTGTTTACTTTGAGATCATGAAGCTCGTCCTCCAGTTTTTTCAGGCCGGCATAGGTAAGAATCGTTTTTTTCTGTTCCATTTTATACACCCTTTCTATCGTTTCTGTATCCAGTCATATCTGATTTTATTCTGTAAACTCTCCGGAAATGCGCTGTATTTTCAGTATTCCCGGTTGAAATAAGGATAGACTCCGCCTATCCTAACAATTAAAGTAGTATAAAGGATTGCCCACGGAATGTCAAGAAAAAAAGAAACGCAGGAAAGATTTTCTTTTTCACAAATCCTTCCTGCATCTTTCTCTTATTTTTCCTTTATTTTTCGGATGAGCTTCCTGTCAGTGCTTTCTTTTTCCAATTTCCTTTTTTATAGAAAATCAGCGTCAGAAGCGCACCCATGCACCAGCTTACCAGCATGGAAATCCAGAGTACCTGATATCGTCCGTTGGGCAGCTCCGGCGTTCTGGTCAGAAAGGCCAGACCGTATGCCAGCGGCACACGGATTACAACGGTAACAACCATCGAAATCCACATCGGGGTCATCGTATCGCCTGCTCCACGCATGACACCGGAAAGCGACTGTGTTATTGCCATGGCAATATAGCCGACCGCAAGGATCTTCATCATATTGGCACTTAATGTTACGAGCTCTGTGGTATTCGTAAAGATTCCCATCAGATGATGGCCGAAAATAACAATTAAAAGAGTAATGGTCGTTGAGGTTCCGACTGCAATCAGTGTTCCCTGTTTTGCGCCCTGCTCTACGCGGTCCATACGGCGTGCACCGACATTCTGACCGGCATACGTTGTCATCGCGGTACCAAACGAAAAGTTCGGCATCATTGCAAAGCCATCGACACGCATGATGATAACATTCGCGGCGATAACCATTTCACCGAAGCTGTTGGTCAGCGACTGTACGATAACCATCGCCATGGAGAAGATCGCCTGGGTAATACCGGACGGCAGACCAAGGCGGATAATTTCCATCGAATACTGTTTTTTCATTTTCAGGTATTTGGGTCTGAAATCAAAAATGTCGGTCATACGCATCAGACGCCACATGCAGAGTACTGCAGAAATTGCCTGCGCAATCACGGTCGCGTATGCAACTCCGGCAACGCCCATGTGGAACTGGGAAACGAATACAATATCCAATACAATGTTGATGACCGTTGCCACCAGCAGATAAATCAGCGCCGAAATCGAATCGCCGAGTCCGCGAAGGATACCACATAGAATGTTATAGTACGCACTACCGGCACAGCCCACCATCAGGATCACCAGATACGAGGTACACCAGTCGATGATAGAATCCGGTGTTTTCAGCATTTCCAGCAGCGGTCTTGAGAGGACGGCTCCCAGAATCATAATAATGATGGAAGAAATTGCTGTCAGCGTGACGCAGTTTCCGATCGTCATCGAAAGCTCTTTTCTTTGTCTTGCTCCAAAATACTGCGACACCATGACGCCGACGCCGACGGAAATTCCGACGAACAGAACCAGAAGCAGGTTTAAGATCGGGCTGGCGCTTCCAACTGCCGCAAGCGCGTTGTCCCCGACATATTTTCCGATTACAATACTGTCAACCGTGTTGTAGAGCTGCTGGGCAATGTTGCCGATCAGCATAGGGATTGTAAAAGCTACAATCTTTTCCCACGGCTTTCCCACCGTCATGTCGGACGGTGCGAAAAGTTCCTTCATAGTCATACACTACACTCCCTCTTTTGTGTTTTTTGTCCCAATACCTCTGTTTATCAGTATATCACAAAAAAAATACCCATGATATATCAATATTGGCATATCATAGGTAATTTTTTGACTTGTTTTTATCCTCGTTCCCACTCATTCAGCATCTGTTCCAGCGCCTGCAGGCTCTCCACCTGATTGATCGCCGCGCGCAGCTTTGCCGAATGCGGAAAGCCTGCCGTATACCATGCAACATGCTTGCGCATCTCGCGGATGCCGATCGCGCCGCCTTTGTATTCCACCTGCATCCGTGCATGGCGGAGCATCATTTCTTTTACCTCATGCTGGGTCGGCCTTGCAAGCGTTTCGCCTGTTTCCATATAATGAAGAATCTGTTTAAAAATCCACGGATTTCCTTCCGCGCCGCGTCCGATCATGATTCCGTCACAGCCGGTCTGCTCCACTAGTGCCTCGGCACTCGCCACATCTGTCACATCGCCGTTTCCGATAACCGGAATCGAGACTGCCTCTTTTACCCGGCGGATGATATCCCAGTCTGCTTTTCCGGAATAAAACTGCGCTCTCGTTCTTCCATGAACCGCAATTGCGGCCACTCCGCAGTCCTCGAGGATCTTCGCAATTTCCACAGCATTCGCCGATTCTTCGTTAAAGCCCTTTCGAATCTTTACGGTTACAGGCTTTTTCACTGCCTTTACCATGCTTGTCACGATTTCCCTCACCAGATGCGGATCCTTCATAAGGGCCGAGCCTTCGCCGTTATTGACAACCTTTGGCACCGGACAGCCCATGTTAAAATCCAGAATATCAAACGGCCTTTCTTCGATCTGAGCGGCAATCTGCCCCAAAATCTCCGGATCACTGCCGAAAAGCTGCAGGGACACCGGATGCTCACCCGGATCGATCGTCATCAAGTCCTCGGTATTTTTATTCTTATATAAAATTGCCTTCGCACTCACCATTTCCATACAGATCAGACCCGCACCCTGCTCCTTGCACAGAACACGAAACGGCAGATCCGTCACCCCCGCCATCGGTGCAAGCACGAGTGGGTTTGGCATCTCCACGTTTCCGATTTTCAGTGGCGGCATCTTTTGCAGTGTACGTTTCTTATTTTCCATTCGGCTTCTCTCCGTCCTCTTCCATCAGCGCCTCCTCCGGCACCTCCTCACCGAGGAAGAAGACACGGTAATACAGCTCCAGGGATTCCAGCAGCTCCTTTTTTTCTTCCTGATACTGCTTAATCCGAAGCGCGCCGCCGATCTCGTCGTACATTGCATCTGCGTCTACGGCCTCTGTCTCAAACTGCAGACTTCCGTCGCTGTCGAACCACATGGTAAAAATACCGCCGATTTCCACTGTAAACATAACACACATAACATGAAGCTCATCCTGCACAGACTGTGGCAGGGATGCAAAATCCTGGTTAAAATAATATTTCTGTTCGTATGCACTTGCTCCGCAAAGCACTACTTTTTCATTATCTGAATACATAATTTTTCCTTTCTCTTCCTTTTCCGGTCTCTCTATACGTAGCCGTATAAGCCTCGCACCGAAACCTCGCCGGAATGCACCTCAGCGATCGTTCCGTCCTCTTTTTGCACGCGCAGCTCACCGGTCGGCGTGATGCCAAGTGCAACGCCCTCGAACGGTTCCTTCGGATCGAGTACACGCACCGGCTGGTCTTTGTTTGCAAGCACAGCCTCATATGCTTCCTTCAGCCCGGAGAGATCCCCTGCTTCCAGGAATTTTTCATAGTCCTCCTCAAATGCCTCCAGCACTGCTGCGACCACTTTCGCCCGGTTGACGGGATGACCCATTTCTATCGCCAGTGAGGTCGCAATCTCCGCGATTTCTTCCGGGAATTCCATCTGATTGACATTGATTCCGGTTCCGATGACAACATAATTGATGTAATCAATCTGTGCACTCATCTCTGTCAGGATCCCACAGAGCTTTTTCCCGTTCAGCACCGCGTCGTTCGGCCATTTGATTTTCGTATCGACACCGAGCGCTCTTTGCACACCCTGCACTACGGCAAGTCCCATTACAATCGTCAGCATCGGTGCTTTGGCCGGCTCAAGATCCGGGTACAGCAGAATCGACATCGAAACAGAGGTTCCCTCCGGCGATTTCCAGACTCTGCCGCGGCGGCCTTTTCCGGCGGTCTGCGTCTCGGCTGTTGTCAGGGTGCCGTTCGGCGCACCCTCTTCCGCCAACCGCTTCGCCCACGTGTTTGTCGAATCCACCTCGCGGCTGTAATAAACCGTCTGTCCGACATATTTCGTATGCGTGCGGCTTTCCAGCTCATCCTTCGTTACGAGATCCGGCTCATTTAACAGACGGTATCCCTTATTCTGAACGGCCTCAATTTCGTATCCTTCTTCTTTCAACTGATTCATCATTTTCCATACTGCGGTGCGGGAAATCCCAAAATGTTCACACAGCTCCTGTCCGGAAACATTTTTCCCGGATTCCCGCAGAAGACGCAGCGTCTCGGCTCTCTTATTTTCCAGCATATCGTATCTTCACACTCCCTGTGTCGCTTTCTCACATAAGAAGCACGCTTTCTTCGTTTCGTAAATTCAACAGCAGCGCTGCGGAAGAGTTTTCCGCAGCGCTGCTGTGCGTGTTTCTTCGTTATTCTATTATACACAGTCTATTCCGGTTTTTCCACCCAAAACTTTATGCTCCGAGGGTCGCTGCCATAACTGCTTTGATCGTATGCATACGGTTCTCTGCTTCTTCGAATACTCTCGACTGCGCAGATTCAAACACCTCATCGGTTACTTCCATCTCGTTCAGGCCGTAGCGGTCGTGGATCTCTTTTCCGATCTTTGTTTTCAGATCGTGGAAGGACGGCAGGCAGTGCAGGAATACGGCGGTATCTTTTGCATTTGCCATTGCTTCTTTTGTGACACGGTACGGAGTCAGATCGTGGATTCTCTCCTCCCATACGCTGTCCGGCTCACCCATAGATACCCAGACATCGGTGTAGATAACATCGGCATCTTTTGTTCCCTCTTTTACGTCCTCGGTGAGGGTGATGGTTGCACCGCTCTCCTTTGCATACTCCTCACACTGAGCCACAAGCTCTGCGTTCGGGAAGTATTTCTTCGGTGCACAGGCCACAAAATCCATTCCCATCTTTGCAGATGCAATCATCAGGGAATTTCCCATATTGTAACGGGCATCGCCCATGTAAACGAATTTGATGCCTTTTAAATGGCCGAATTCTTCCTTGATCGTCAGCATGTCGGCGAGCATCTGTGTCGGATGATACTCATTCGTCAGTCCGTTCCATACCGGAACTTTCGAATATTTTGCCAGCTCTTCTACAATCTCCTGACCGAATCCACGATACTCAATTCCCTCATACATACCGGCAAGAACACGGGCTGTATCTTTAATGCTCTCTTTTTTGCCGATCTGGGAACCGGTCGGATCAAGGTATGTTGTTCCCATACCGAGGTCGTGTGCGGCTACTTCGAAGGAACAGCGGGTTCTGGTGCTGGTTTTCTCGAAGATCAGCGCAACGTTTTTGCCGCGCAGGGTATCCACCGGAATGCCTTTCTTTTTCTTCTCCTTCAGCTCTGCGGACAGGTCCAGCAGATAGGCAATCTCTTCCGGTGTAAAATCCTTCAATGTCAGAAAATCGCGTCCTTTTAAATCCATGGTTTGTTCCTCCTTATATCTGCATATGGTGTATTTTATTATTTCCTATACTGTGATGTTGGGTCAAAAGTTTTTTTGCCCCCTTGGTTTCCTTGAATAGTCTCTATTATGAAACAGACCTGTTCATCTGTCAAGAGGAAAATGTATATTTTTACGCATTTTCTTTATATTATTCATATAATATGCATTTTTATGCACTTTAAAAACACTCTCTTTCCATTTTTCCCGTTATCACGGCTGTCACCGGGGGCTCTTGTAACTGCGGACTTTTGTTCGCTGTCCATGAAAAATCTCCCACATCCGGCATCACGCTTTCTGTGGGAGAATTCTCTTTTTCTTATCGATTTATCTCTATTTTACTTCTGCACTTCTTTTCCTGCCGGCACTTTCTGTTCCTCCACAATACCTTTGAATGTGGTGGCCAGACTTGCCAGTCCCTGCAGATCGGACGGAACAACAATCTTTGTTGCCTTTCCATTTGCCAGAACGCCAAGTGCCTCAAGGCTCTTTAAGGTAAGAACGGCATCGTCCGCACCGGCTTCTTTGATCGCGCGGATACCATCGGCATTTGCCTGCTGTACTTTGAGGATTGCCTCTGCCTGGCCTTCTGCCTCACGGATTCGTTTCTCTTTTTCTGCCTCTGCACGAAGAATCGCCGCCTGTTTTTCAGCCTCTGCATCGAGGATGGCCGACTGTTTTTTACCTTCGGCAACAAGGATGGTCGATTTTTTCTCTCCTTCGGCAATCAGGATTGCTTCACGGCGTTCACGCTCTGCCTTCATCTGTTTCTCCATTGCTTCCTGGATGGCTGCCGGAGGCATAATGTTTTTCAGCTCGACACGGTTTACTTTAATACCCCACGGATCGGTCGCGATATCAAGCGCAGCCTGCATCTTTGTGTTGATGATCTCACGGGATGTCAGCGTTTCATCGAGCTCCAGATCTCCGATGATGTTTCGAAGTGTTGTTGCGGTCAGATTTTCAATCGCCATCAGCGGATTGACAACGCCGTAAGCGAACAGCTTCGGATCGGTAATCTGGAAGAATACAACGGTATCAATCTGCATCGTAACATTATCTTTTGTGATAACCGGCTGCGGCGGGAAATCCACCACCTGCTCTTTCAGATTCACGCGAATCGCTACACGCTCGATAAACGGAACCTTGAAATGAAGACCGGTTGCCCAGGTGTCCTTGTATTTTCCAAGGCTCTCTACCACGTAAGCACTGGCCTGAGGTACAATTTTCACACACGATGCTGCGATAAACAATGCCACCACAAGAAGCAAAATCAATAAAATTCCTGCAACTCCTCCACCACTCATGTTTCATTTCCTCCTTCTTTTTCTTTGACCTTTACAATCAGCTTGACGCCTTCCACACGGAGCACCGTAACGACTGCATCCACGGGAATCGTACCTCCTTCGTTCTCTGTACGCGCAGTCCACATGTTTCCTCCAAGCGAAACCTTTCCGGTTCCCGCAAGATTGGAGATTTCCTCCGTCACGACTCCTTCCATGCCAACCACACGGTCCACGTTCGTCTTCAGTGTATCCTTATTCAGAAAGCGAACGGCGAACGGACGTGTAAAAAACAAAAGTACCAGCGATACAACAAGAAACAGTACGATCTGAATCACAATCCCGGCTCCGCACATGGCAGCGATCAAAGCAACAAGCGCCCCACCTGCAAACCAGATCGTCGCAAGACCAAGTGTTGCTGCCTCAATCACTAAAAAAACGACGAGTGCGATCAGCCAGTAAACCGGCAGGTAAGCTGTAATACCCATGCGTTTTTCCCCCTTTCTGAAAAAATTGGCTGTTGTATTCATCATACTATAATGATGAAAAAATAACAAGCAAAGTTAAAAACATTCAGAAAAAAGAAAGATTTGTCAGGAATCGTCTACAGACTGTCAATTCCAAGCCGGGACATGAAAACGAGGATGGCTGACAAAAAACCATATGCGTGAATACGTAAAAATAATACGAGGGTGAAGCTTAATAGTTTCCAGAATACCGATTTGATTTGAACTCCGTAATGCAGGCAATTCCGTATCGTCAGGGTTTTTCGAACAAACGGATCTGACCCATACTGTTTCAGCAGCTTTTTGACCACAGAAACATTTTCTCCTTCATACGTCATCTCTTCCTTCGCCAGATACATTGCACCAATCACCAGGTGAAACAGCATCAGGTCACCATAATCCTTTTCAATCCTGCGTTCCTTCAAAAACGCTTCAAAGTCCGAGGCAATCTGAATCCAGTTTTGCATCAGCTTCTTTTTCGGACGAAACGTCGCAGACTGCAGATTTTCCCGGTAGAGCACAATGCTCTGCGGTACAAAAGCATATTTCGGTTCGCATGCGCAGCAGCGGAAATTGTGTGCTTTGTCCTCCGCGTAAGTATATTGCGGCACCCACAGTTCATGTTCTGTTAAAAACTCTCTTCGATAAAGTTTTCCCCAGTCGTACGATAAACTTCCGGATTGAAAGAAACCTTTAAACCGAAAAGCGATGCTATCTGGCTCTTCGTCTTCTAATGAACTTCCGCTTTCAACGCTTTCACCATTTTCCTTCCATCTGTGATACTTTCCGATTACAATATCCGCTTTTTTCTCCTCGGCCTGTATCACCATAGAACGTATCGTATTTTTCTCATCCATTTTATCGTCTGCATCCAGAAAAAGAAGATACTTTCCCTCCGCCGCAGCAATCCCTGCATTCCGGGACGCTGCACAGCCTGCGTTCTGCTGAATCAGTTTCGCCAGATCCATCTGTGTGATGACTTCTCCCGATGTGATGTGGTACAGCGGATACTTCGGGTGTTCCTCCATCATCACGCGGTACGCAAATTCGACGGCGTCGTTCTGATAGATCATCGAAAACGCGTTGCGGCTGTTGGCTGCAATCTGATTTGTTTTCAGCATCTCCAGCGTCATCTGGAAACACGGATTGTTGTCTGCTTTTCCTTTCCGCGGAATATCATGCAGATGATCAAACCGCAGAATCCGTGTGTCCATCTCTCTCGTGTCACGGTAGCTCTTGCAGATATTTTCGCCCTGCAGGATCGCCATCGCCTGAAAGCTTTTGGCGGATGCCGGTTCTGTCTCGTGAATATCCGCCATATAGGACCGGCCGTAAACTGCCTCGGAGGACAGGTAGACGAATCGTCCTTTGGGATTGAATGCGTAAGCGGACAGAAGATTGGTCAGATCCGCCGTGAAACGGACAGACTCTCTTCTTGCATCGCTCCAGTCATAGTTGGTATCATAGGCCCCGAGAAAAATCACAAGATCCGGGTTTACGTTTGAAAAGATTTCGCGGACGCTCTCGCTGTCGTACGGGAAATTGTACCGTTCAAATACGCGACGGTACTTTCCTCTTCCATCCCGCTTTCCCGTAAGCAGATACGTTTTATGTCCGTCTTTTTCCATTTTGGTGATCAGGGCATCCATCAGTCTGCTCTCGCCACCGACCAAAAATACTACCATACTTTATCCTCTTCATTTTCGTAGATTCCTCACTCCAGGATCCCGCAGTTCCGAAATGTTTTCAGCACCGCGCTGACATCCTCCTGCACTTCCTCCGCCGGCACATCGTAGGCTTTTCCAAGCCGCTCCGCAATCTCCTCTGCGGATGCGGCATCGCCGGTCTGCTCGTAAATAAAAGCAGCAGTTTCGCTTAGTGTGAGTACCTGATTCATTTTTTCTGTCGTCGCCCCATATGGAATCAGAACATATTCGTCTGCAAGCCGTCTGAGTACAAAATCACCTTTTCTGGTCATTTTTATCTCCATTCACTTAAGTTTTGCTTTTCTTCCTGACGGCAGGAAAAAGCAATCATACTAATAATTTTATTATAGCTCTAACCTGTTACATTATAAACTATATTTTACTTTTTATTGATATCTGTAATAAAGTTTTAGTTATTTTCCATTTTGTGGTATACTAAATCATATCAAACTTTTCCCAAAAAGGAGTCTCTTATGCAGCCGCTTGATACCGTTTATTTACAGATTTTTGAAAAATTTATGCACAGATTCATCTGATCCCGTCACGCTTACCGGTGTGGATGCTTCCGCTTTATACCGCCTTGCGGAAAAACACTGTTCACTTCCGTTTCTTCTGCCATATTTTGAGAATCAGCCGCAGTTTTCCGCCCTCAAACAGCAGACGAAGCAGATGCTGCTCTCCTATTATCAGTTAGAACACTTTACCAGTCTCACTTTTTTGCTGCTCCTCGCAGAGAAAATCCCGTGCTTTCTGTTAAAAGGAATCAGTCTCGCCGCCAATTATCCGGTTCCCGAATACCGGAAGCTGGGAGATCTGAATCTCTATATCAATGAAAAAGAAGCTTTTTCCCGTGCCTGCCGGATTCTCGAGGCGCATGGCTGCGTCGAGGAGCCGGAAGACAGTGACCACCACGTTACCTACCGCTATACGTTCCCGGACACGCACCGTTCCTTCACGCTGGAGCTGCACTACCGCATCGTCGGCGTCTATCAGTTTGCCCGTGCGAATGAGCTGGTGGACGAGATTTTCTCCGCGGATCATCTGAAAGCATCTTCCCTTACGCTTTACGGTCAGTCCTATCCGGTGCTGCCGCCGACGGAAAATGTTTTTTACATGCTGCATCATATGCTCAAACACTATCTCTACAGTGGTTTCGGCAGCCGTCTGCTCTGCGATTTTACCTTGTATCTGAAGCAGTATGCATCTAAGATTGATTTTGAGAAAATCCACTCCTGGTGCCAGGAATCAAAAATTTTTCATCTTTATGAGCTGATTCTCGGATCCTGCCATCTTTATTTCGGTCTTTCCGCTTCGATTGACCCGCAGATTCGTTCTTCTGCCGCTGACTGTGCTGCCTTTCTGGAACAAATTCTCGCAGACGGCGACTTTGGCAGTGACACGGAGCGGAAAATCGTAAGCCGCGGCTCTTACCGGCACGCCGGTGTCCGTGCCTGGTTCCACGAAGGGCATGTTCAGATGAAGCTTCGATTTTCCAGGCTTCATAAATGTGTGTTGCTCTGGCCGGTATTTTGGGGAATCACTTTTTTCTGTTTTCTCTCCAATACCTACCGCGTCCGCCATACAACACTACGTCAGACATTAGCAGACTTCCGCGCCGATAACCAGAAAACCAAGCTGTTGAAAATTTTTGAAAATAACGATGTCCCGTAACTGGAAATCCAACAACATTTCCTGTAAAACTCCATAAGGATAGTCTGCACTTTTTGACTATCCGGTAGTATTTGTTTCAGAGTAAAAAAAGAGTAAGTGAACGTCTCCCCTTGTTCACTTACTCTTTTTTCTATACCGTCGATTCCATCTCATTTTTCATGACTTTGAACCGATCACAATCTATGGAAATGCATACTCCCTCCGCCTATCCCCTTGCGAAGGTTACACGCCTGTTTTTAATAAAAATGCTGATATCCGATCTGGATTCCGCTGCCGTAGCCGCTGTTAAAATACAGGCATCCGCCAACCGGGCTCTCGCCGGAAAGTGCTGCCTGTGCAGCTGCATAACAGTCACTTCTTGCTCCGCGGGAAAGCACGCTCTGGAAGGTTCCGGTCGCAACCGGTGTAAACTGTCCACCCTGATAAATAACGCCGGAAACACTGTTCGGGAAGGAACCGCTGTTGACACGGTTTACTACAACCGCTCCGACTGCCACCATTCCTGTGTAGCTCTCGCCGCCTGCCTCGCACTCGATCAGTGCTGCAAGCATTGCCACATCATTGCTGTCTGCGGAAATTACCGATGCACTGCCTGCTGTGGAGGCTGCTGCTGCGCTGCTTGCCACACAGGCCTGTGATGCCTGGTATTCCTCCATGGAAACAGCACCTTTTAACTCCTCTGAAAGTGTCACATAGTCTCCATGAACATATGCGCTGCTTCCGCTGTACTGGATCTGATACCAGTCAGCCTCTTCGCCGAATACGCTGACTTCACCATTCTGTGTTAGTGTTCCAACCTGCGCGGAATCTGTGGATGCTGCCTCACGGACACGAAGGCTGTCCGCCTGAACAACTCCGATGATACCGCACATATTGCGGTAATGTGCTTTTGCCTCTTCCCCAAATACCAGATATTCATTCTTTATGTAGCCTTCTACGCCATTCGAAGAAATCTTACTCCACTCGTTTCCTTTCTCCGTTACCGCAACTGCGTAACCCGGCATCAGAACTCCGACGATCTCGGAATCCACGCTTGCCTCGCTGCGGATGTTGGCATATCCTTCTACGTTTGCTGCAGCCATTGTGCTCCAGTCTGTTTTATTTAAAATGGTTTCTTCCTTTGTCTCTGCTTTTACGGGTGCAGCCATGATAACAGTCAGTGTGAGCACGCTCCCCAGGATGCCCGGCACATAACTTTTTTTGAATGTCATACTTACCTCCTAAACAATTATTACGTTTTTGTTACATCTTGTTACAAACCGATTCTACCAGTGTTACATCTTTTTGTCAACTAGAATATTTCGACAACATTCCTGTCTTTTCCCATCGTTTTTTTCATAGAACCCACAATTTTTCACCACTTTTCCGCTTTTTTGACGAATTGGATCGGTTTTTATTCCCACTTTTTCTTCTGCATGCGGCCTGCCTGGAATACTTTTCCGTGTCTTGTTTCCTTCTTTTTATTTTGCTTTTGTTTCACATTCTGCCCTTTCTGCCCTCTTTTTCCGCAAATATTTTTTAAGAAATTGTGACAGTTCTTTTTCTATTTTTCGACATGCATTACAAACCTTTTCCACTTTTGACGCATTTTCAAATTTTCTTTTAACTTTTTATTTTTACATGATATTTCTTTCTACATATGGTATAATCTTTAAAAAGAAAGAAAATTTATATTTTATCAATTATTTTTCTTTCAATTTATACGTGAAACTTACCGCAGGAAAATAAAACAGACCGACATCAGAAACCGATCAGGTGAAAGGAGGATGTCATATGTTACACAGCACACAGACAACGAAAAAACACATAGGAAATTTGATTCTGAGATTCGGAATGGCAGGCCTCCTGGCGGCCGGATTATTTTTTTCCGCTCCGTATTCGGCAGCAGCCGAGACAGTTCCAAGTGCAGAAAATACAGACGCCGGTGAAATTACCATTCACTTCACCCATTACGATGCACAGGACCTGGAATTCTATCTGAACACCGATCAGGCAGCTCTTGCTTTTACCGATGCTACCCTGACATTTCAGGATTCCACAATGGATGCGCCGGTCACCATGTCATATCTTTCCGATGATGGTTCCTATGTCCTGTATCAGAACAGCGAACCGGTCGAGGAAGTAAACGGAACGTTCTCCGTATCGATGGTTACGGAACCTGGCTACACACTGGATATGGATCAGATTTCCTTCTATGTTAATGGACAGGCCGTTTCCAATGGCGGTTCCGTTGTGATTACGGATTCTTCGGCGGCGATGACTTCTCTTGTTTACTGTACCGCAATCCCGGAAACACCGGCAACTGACCCGGAGCCATCTCTTCCGAAAGAGCCATCTGCACCGGAAGTTCCGGAAGAACCGGCCGCTCCAGAACCATCCGTTCCGGAACAGCCATCCGCACCGGCAGAAACCCCGACCGTGGTACAGCCATCTGCTTCGGAACACCCGGCACAGGAAAATATTCTTCCGGAAACCGCAGCTCCTGCATCCAAAGCTGCACCGGAACAGGTTCCTGCATCCGAACCGATCGCAGCAGAACCGATTGCCAGCGCAGTTGTTACAGAAGACGAAGAAGTTGATCTTTCCACCATCCACCCGGAAGTTACCGCATCCGCTGTTACTTCTTCCAGCCAGCTTCCAGCCGCAACGCAGATTGTACCATCTGTCAGAACAACAGACCCGGATGCACAGATTATTACTTCGGAAACTGCAGCTCTTGAAAATGCCGCACAGGCCGAGAATACACAGACTGCACACACAGGAATCGGCTCCTGGTTCCATCAGCGAACAAATCAGATCCTCGCAGTCATGATCGCTGTGATCCTGTTTCTGATCCTGATCGAATCACTTCTGGCACTAAAGGATTCCATGAATCAGAAAAGATCGCATCGCTTCTATTAAAAATAAGGTCCATAATAAAAAATAATATAAGAGAAGGAACGTATCTCATGAAACATGGGATACGTTCCTTCTCTTATATTATTTTTTATCCTCTTTTTTTCGCAGCCGCTTTCTGAATCTCACGGAAATCGTGCAGCGCCTGACGGCCGATTTTTACGATTTTACGGATGTTGATGGAATTTGTTCCTCCCTGACGCGGCTTGAAGCTGATCGGGATGAAACGGATTTTCCGGTGAAAATACGCTCCGAAGGCAGTCAGCAGTGCGTTCGGCAGATTGTAGTTTTGCGGCATCAGCGGCAGATACTCGGCCACGTAGTCTGCTTTCATCAGACGGAACGGGGCATTTGCATCCGGCACGGATACGTGGAAATAGGTCCAGAGCACCGCGCACAGCACTTTTTCCACGACAGCGCGGGAAAAGCCGTCGCCGCGGCTTGTGCGGTTTCCGAAAATGGCGTCGTAGCCCTCGCGGATCTGCCAGAACTTTTCGAACTCCGCCGGATCGGTCTGACCATCGGAATCGGTCTGGTAGATATAGTCCGCACCGTTTTCAAGTGCATAGCGGTATCCGTACAGAACGGTGGAACCGTGGCCGCCGTTTGGCTTCGTCAGCACGGTGAGCAACGGGTGGGTTTCGCACTCTGCTGAAGCAATTTCATACGTATCGTCGCGGCTTCCGTCGTTGATGATCACAAGACGGGACGCACCGCCGCCGTTATGCTTCTCCACGACGGGACACCATTCCTCGATCGTTCTTTTGATATTTTCCGACTCATTATAGGCTGGTATTATAATATATAAGGTATCCATTGGTATTCTCCTTGCATTTCCTTCCATCCATTATACAGGATTTCTTTTCATTGCGAAAGATGCGCTCATGGAGAAAATTTCCCAGTACCGTTCGTTTGTTATTCTTCCCACAGTTTCTGCGGATAACGGCCCTCGTCTTTTAATTTCTGCAGTGCTGCCATGACATTTTCTTTGTCTTCTTTGTACGTTACGCCGTACCAGTTATCATAGGAGCGGAGTACGGTGACTTCCGCTTTTTTCTCCTGCAGCAGTTCATCGACAACGAACGGCAGGAAGTATTCGCCTTTTAACGGGTTGGTTTTGTATACATTCTCGAGGAACGGCAGAAAGCGGCGTTTCAGCTCGATCAGAATGCTCGGTGTGAAGCCCCAGAGGTTCATGGAAACGACGGTTCCCTGCGGCAGTCCGGTCCAGGTTGCGCCGTCATCCTCGGTGTATTCGGCCTGTCCGCCGTGGTTTTCGATTCTTGTGCGCTCATGAATGCCGACAAGGTGGTTCTGGTCGTCTGCGGTGCAGATGCCGCGGGCTACGTGGCCATTGTCGGTCAGGGTTTTGTACAGGTCGTAGGCAACCATCGCGTACTGATAGGTCGCGCCGTCCTGCTCGGTTGTCAGCTGGCGGTAGATCTCCTCGAATGCCGTTCTTCCATAATAATCATCGGAATTGATGACGGCGAACGGTGCGCCGTCGATGGCTTCTGCCGCACAGAGAATCGCATGACCGGTTCCCCACGGTTTGACGCGGCCTTCCGGCACTTCGTAGCCTTTCGGGAGAACGTCGAGTTCCTGGTAAACATACTCTACATCCATGTATTTCTCAATTCGCCTGCCGATGCCCTCGCGGAATGCCTCGTCGATGGCTTTTTTGATGATAAAGATGACTTTCTCAAAGCCTGCCTGTTTTGCATCATAAATGGAAAAGTCGATAATCATATTTCCGTACGGGTCAACCGGATCAATCTGTTTTAATCCGCCGTAACGGCTTCCCATTCCTGCTGCCATGATGACTAATACTGGTTTTTTGCTCATGATGTTCTCTCCTTTTTATTCTCCAAAATAAACTTTTAATCTCTCCGCAAAGTCTGCCGGGATTTCTCTTTCAAATGGAAATGGTTCTGCATCCGCCAGATACTCGGCGATTTCGCCCAGGACACCGGCGCTCCGGTTCAGTGACCAGGCGGAGATCCAGTCGATCGTATCGTGGCAGGTGTGCATGCCGAAACCATCGCGGTTCAGCGTCATCGCCGGGATGCCCTTCCATGCGAAGGTGTTGGAATCGCTGCTCCAGATGTTGTTGATGAGCGATACGCCTTTGTCCGCCTGTTTTAAGTGCTCCATGATCGCGTCGCATGCCTCTTTCGTTGCTGCCACGCCAAGCACGGTTCCGCCGATGGCCTGTCCGGCGAGGTCGACGTTCATGTTGAAGCGGTGCTGCGCCAGCTCGGCTTCATGCGCTTTCACATACGCCCGGCTTCCGCAGAGACCCAGCTCCTCCGCGCCGAACCAGATGCATTCCAGTGTCCGTTTCGGGCGGTTTTCGGCGAAGTAGTGTGCCAGCTCCATGATGATCGCTGCGCCCGCCATGTTGTCGTATGCACCAGGTCCCTGCGGAACCGAATCGTAATGAGCCGTCAGCGTCAGGATTTCCTCTGGCTGCTCGGTTCCCGGGATGCGCAGGATGATATTTTTCGACGTTCTCCTGATTTTTTTCTGCTGTAAAACGAGGCGTGCACGGCTCGCTCCCCGTTCTACCAGTTCCATCGCATCAAGATAATGAATGACGGCGCACGGCAGTTTCGGATTTTTTACGCCGCGCAGGGTGCGGTAGTCCGGCAGACGGTCCTCGTCTTTGTCCAGCGGCGTTCCGGTCAGAATCAGAAATACGACGGCTCCTGCTTTTTCCAGTTTTTCATAGTTTTCTGCATTGGCACCGCCGTTGATCAGGACGATTTTCCCTTCTGCATGGGAAAGGCTGACCGGGTCGCCGTTTTCTACGTAGAGGAATAGTGCCTCCACGCCTTCCGGAGCGGTATTGGCTGCCGCGAAGCAGCCGCGGACGGTATATGTTTTCTCATATGGCTCTGTGACCGTAAAGACAGCTTCGTCAACCTGCCATGTCTCAATCTCGAACGGCTCGCGGCGGATCTGCAATTCGCCCTGCCCCCATTTTTCTGCGATTTCAGAAAGTTCTTTTTCGATCCGGCAGGCTGCTTTTTCTTCGCCTTCCGTTCCGGCTTCGCGGATGTAGTTAAACTGGCTGACGAACGCATACTGCCGCTGGCCGCAGATGGTATTTGCTTTCATAATAATGTTATGTCCTTTTCTTTTTTTATTTTCTTGTTTCAACTCACAGTCGGTATTTCACGGAGTCTGACATGCCCAAAATAGTTCGACTGTGACTTGTCTCATGTCAGTGGAGGATACCGATTTCTCTCCGCCCGCCACTGCCGTTATGTTTCTTTTAACAATTCATCCCACTGCTTCAGAAACGGGGGACTTCTTGTCTACTGGTGTTAAAGTTCTTCCAGTACCGCTCTCGCGCTGCGCACGGCTTTGACATCGGTGCGGTAGAGGGTGTATTCGCTTAAGGATGGAAGTCCCATGTTCACATTTTCTTTCCGGTACTGCATCGGGCTCGCCAGTTCGATTTTTCCGGACATGTGGTAGGCGGTCACGCCGGTTTTCGGATACAGCTCGCGGATCGCATCCGCGCAGATACCGCCGCCCGCCTGAATACGGATGCGTCCCGCCGCCTGGCGCTGCAGTTCGGCGAGAAGCTCTGCTCCTTTTACCGCACTGTTCTGCTGACCGGAGGTGAGAATGGTGTTCATACCGAGCGATACCGCCTGCTCAAGCGCTTCTTTCGGATCGCGGCAGACATCGAACGCGCGGTGCAGCGTCACAGACATGCCGTTTGCCGCCTCCATCAGCTGTTCCATCGCTGTCATATTCATTGTTCCATCCTCTTTCAGCACGCCGATCACAACGCCCTCTGCACCGAGTTCGCGATACATCGCAACTTCCTCGCGAATTTCTTCTAATTCATATGGGGTGTAGCAGAAATCCCCGAACCGCGGGCGGATCAATGCATGAATCGGAATGGTTGTCTGTCTGCGGATCACCTCAAACAGCTTCGGACTCGGCGTTGTTCCGCCGATCACCAGATTCTGACACAGCTCCAGCCGGCTCGCTCCGCCTTTTGCCGCCGCAAGCGCCGACTCCGCCGAGTCCACGCAGACTTCCAGGATATAATCGTTCATAAAATTCCCTCTGTTTTCGTAAGTTTTCTTTCTCTATCATACCCTATTTAGGGCGATTAGGAAAGAGCTTCTTTGGTTCACTTTCGTTCACTTCTGCTTTTGATGCAGATACTTCTCCCTCGTCGCCATCCCGCCGCGGATGTGGCGCTCGGACTTGTTTACATCAAGAATCTTCCGCGCCTCCGCCGCCAGCTGCGGATTCACCAGCACCAGCCGCGAGGTCAGATCCTTATGCACAGTGCTCTTGCTCACCCCGAATTTTTTCGCCGTCTGCCGTACTGTCGCTTTCGTCTCGATCATGTAAATCGCTGTTTCTACAGCACGCTCCTCGATATAGTCCCTCACAAAAAGCCTCCGAAGACGCTGTTTTTACAGTGTATTCGGAGGCTATGATGGGTATGTCTTCTATTTTATTATTTGTAATATACCCATACCGCTTTTGTCTGTTCCAGCACCTGATCGATATCCCAGGTTTTTTCGGAATTTTTTCTGCTGTTTGGGTCGTTGATTTTCAGTCTGCCATTCTGCAATCCGGTAAGAACGATAAAATGACCGTTGCTGGTAAACTCCCCGGGTCCCATCAGGGCAATGATGGGGTTTCCGGCCTGCAGGTTGTTTTCCACCCGTTCCCGTTCCACAGGAATTTCTTTGCTGGAAAGGCCGATCTGCCGGGCTCCTTCCAGCATCAGAGACCAGGCGGTTCCGCTGCCGTCTACGGCATAGCCGTTCTGTGAGGCAAAATCGGCGACCCAGCGCGGATTTTTTGTGATATCGCCGGTCATGAAAATGGCAACCATGGAAAGTGCTGTCGGTCCGCAGCCGCTTAATCCCATCACTTCACCGGCATATCGGTGATAGCCCCATCTCTGATCCCACTGCAAGAGAAGCGGAACCTCCGATGCGGATGACAGGTCGCTCAAGTCAATCTCCGGCTCCCCATCCTTTTTCAACGGATATTCTTCGACGAACGTCTCCGTCTCATTGTTTCTCTCGTAAAGCGACAACAGCTCCTCCGGGTACTGATCCATTGAAATGCTGTTTGCTTTCGCATATCGCTGGATCGGATTCTGCCGGAAGTGCCGCACACCGCCCAAAATCAGGAGACAGCTAAGTAACAGCAGCAGCCCGCGGATTCGCCACACCTTTCTTTTTCGTCTCCGCACTCTTTCTCTTCTTCGCATCATCTTTTTTTGTTCTGCCGTCTCTTGCCATGTCAGTGTATTGCTTTCACGGATCATGAAAAATCCCCCTCCCGATCTTATTGTGTACTCCCAAAATCTTTCCATTCCTGATTTTGTGAGATGCTTGAGAGTACATTCTTCTCTTTCATCATAACAAATTTCCGATTTTTCTTTTTGTATATTTTCCGAAGAAAAACTGCAATTTTTCTGTCCGCTTCCTTAAGATTTTTTGTAGCTATGCAGAGCCATGCGAAATGGAAGATGGAAGAAAAATCGCAAGTAGGAAAATAATGGCAAATTCCGGAAATATCGTTGAGAAAAAATATCAAAAATGGTAGAATAAGGAAAACACAAACTTTAAGCGGAGGATAAAACAAATGAAAAAACTGAAAGTTAAAAAAGGCAGTACCTGTATGGCTTGTCTTGCCTGTGTGGGAGCATGTTCTGAGGCATTTTATAAGGTATTTGATCCGGACAAGGCATGTCTGCAGATCGTAGAGAAAAAGGCTGTCCGCCCGATCGCCTGTCCGCAGTGCGGTAAATGTGCCGAGGCCTGTCCGGAAGGCGCCATTACCCAGAACCCGAAGGGCGTTTACATGATCAACAAGAAAAAATGTACGGGATGCGGAGCCTGTGCGAAGGCCTGTCCATTTGGCCTGATCGTAAAAACCGAGGGCAATCCGGCTTCCAAATGTATTGCCTGCGGTATCTGCGCGAAAGCCTGTCCGATGGATGTACTGGAAGTTGTGGACGAATAATGATCCGAACTCTTAGATACCGCCAGGATCTCGTGTAAGCACAGATCCTGACTCATTGCTCACATAAACATAAAAATGCACTGTGGAACGTCGTCGGACAATTTCACAGTGCATTTTTATCTTAAACGAAAAACAATTGATTCCCACTCGCTGCCTGGCAGAATGATCGATGCCCGTTTCCACAGACGGCATTCCGACAAAAAGGGACAAAATTTACAATTTTACTCCCGCGCCAGCAGAACCATCGATTTTGCCGGAAACATCATGCTTTCTTTCATCTCTGCTCCATCCTCTGCGCAACGTTTTCCATCGCAGAGCAGTTTCCAGTTTCCTTCCGGAAGTTTCTGCAAAGCTTCTTTTTCCCATGGATTGTAGAAGACGCAGACTGCGCGGCCATCCGGGTATTCCAGTTCGTAGCCTGCGATCTGGTTTTCACGGAAAAATGTCTTTTTACAGTCCGGCTCACACGTTCCGTATGCCTGAAATTTTCGGCGCAGAGCGAGAAGACCACGGTAATAGTCCACCAGCTCTTCCTGCTCTAAGGCGCGTGTCCAGTCAATTTTGTTGAGCTGCCACGACGATTTGAAGCTGTTTCCTTCGCCATGCTTCGTGCGCGCAAATTCCTCTCCTGCCTGGAAAAACGGCATTCCCTTGCAGGTCATCACAATGCCCGCCGCCAGACGGTTCATCGAAAGCGTCCGCTCATCCATCTTGTCAAAATCCGGCTCCGCATCCTCCTTCCGCTTCGGATCGGACAGTTTTAATTTATCCCACAGCGTATAATTATCATGTGCCGACACATACGGAATCAGCTGGCTCGCATTGCGCGGCTCATAGGCTCCTTTTCCGTCCAGCCAGCCGTCTGTCGCGGAAAGTATTCCTGCTGAAAGACGCTCTTTTCCATTGACATAGCCTCCCTCTGCGGCAATGAAAACACTTCCCTTGATGGAATCTCTCGTATCGTCACAGAACATGGAAATGCCATCCATCAGCTTTCCGATATTCTGTTTATCCGAAGGGAAATATCCTTCCTGCATTGCGCTTGCCGCTGCTTTCCACGGTTCACCGTAAACCAGAATCTCCTCGCCGCGCGGCATCCGGTTCAGAGCTGTGCGGATCGCATTCATGGTCTCCGTGTCATGCAGTGCCATCAGATCGAAGCGGAAACCGTCGATATGATATTCCTTCGCCCAGTAACAAACCGAGTGAACCATAAAGCGGCGGAACATCTCCCTTTCACTTGCCGTCTCGTTTCCACAGTCGGAGCCATTGGAAATCGTGCCATCCTCCCATTCACGGTAATAATAATAAGGAACTGTTTTCTGAAGCGGCGAATCGAGATTGTACGTATGATTGTATACCACATCCATAATCACGCCGATGCCGGCTTTATGCAGTGCCTGAACCATTTCCTTCATTTCCCGGATACGTACCTCTCCGTGGAAAGGATCGGTTGCATAGGATCCCTCCGGCACATTGTACTGCACCGGGTCGTAGCCCCAGTTGAACGCCTCCGCATCGTCTTCCGGCACACTTCCGAAATCGAAAACAGGAAGCAGATGCACATGAGAAATGCCAAGCGACTTCAGATAATCGAGCCCTGTCGCATGAATTCCGTCTCCATTCAGCGTTGTGCCTTCTTCCGTAAATGCCAGAAACTTTCCACGGTGCTTATCCGAAACACCGGAATTCGGATCGCTTGAAAAATCCTTCACATGAAGCTCATACACACAGCGGTCCTCCGGCCGGATTTCCGGTCTTTTATCCTGCTCCCAGCCCACCGGGTCCGTCTCTGCAAGATTTACTACCATACTCCGCTCCGAATCAACACCGGAAGCCACGCCGTACGGATCGACCGTATCAAAAACGCCATCTGAGTGCAGAATGTGATATGTATAATACGTTCCATACCAGGCTCCCTGCAATGCACAACTCCAGACACCCTTTTCGCCGCGCGTCATCGCAAGCGAAGCTATTTTTCGGTCCCCGTGCTCCCGGCTGCTGCCGCGGGAAAACAGTTCCAGTGAAACCTCCATCGCCGTCGGCGCCCAAAGCTTCCATTCTGTCACAAGCTGTTCATCCTTTTTCACCGAGACACCGAGGTCATCCCCTTCATACGTAAAGTTTTCCACAAATTCTTCCGATTCAAAAAAGCTTTTCCACTCCGCCGGCGTTCTTTTCACCACCGCATTCATCTTCTTTCCCTCCATTTCTTTGTAAACCCGCAGAATCTCTCCGACACTCCACGCCTGCGCATAGCAGCCCTTCGACATCACCGGCGCCGCACCATCATAAATCTCCGCCAGATGAAACAGACATCCTTCCTGCATCCAGCTTGCAAGACGGTCCAGTCCGCGGCGCACTTCCTGTTTTCCCTCCTTCTGGAAATAGTTCAGCACCGCACGGAAATACGCCCCAAGCGGAAATCCCCAGACTGTCCCCTGATGATATGCTCTGTCACGCTCCGGCTGACTTCCGCCGATCCATGGATGAAACGCCGGATCCTCCATCTCCAATGACCGTAGTCCTGCTGTCGTATACAGCTTTTCTTTGACCGCCTGTAAGATCCGCTGCCCCTGCTTCTGACTCATCATCTGAAACGGAAGCGCCAGCACAAAGACCTGATTGCATCGGAACTGCTTTTCTTCATACGTGCCGTTCAGCACATCCTTCAGATATCCTTCCTCTTCCATCCAGAACTTTTCGAGAAAACTCTTCTTCACCTGCTCCGCAAGCTTCCCATACGCCGATCCATCCTTTCCGACAAACGGCGCCAGCTCTTCCAGAATCCTCAGACCATTATACCAGTACGCATTAATCTCCACCGGCTTCCCGTGACGCGGTGTCGGCAGCTCCTTGTCAATCCGCACATCCATCCACGTCACCTGCTCCAGACCGCCCCCGGCCATAATCAGCCCGTCACTGTCCATTTTAATATGGAAATCCGTTCCCTTCTGATACCAGAACACAATATCCTCCATCACCGGAAACGCCTCGCGCACAAACTCCAGATCTCCTGTTTCAAGGTAATACTCATACACCACATCCAGAAACAAAAGGGCCGCATCCACCGTATTATACATCGGAAGCGCATCCCCCTCCGGAAACAGATTCGGCATCAGTCCTTCTTTTGTATATGCCATAAAAGTCCGAAGAATGCTCTTACACTCCTCATACTCCCCAATTGCCAGCGTGCACCCCGGCAGCGAAATCATCGTATCCCGCCCCCAGTCCGCAAAATAGGGAAAACCAGCCATAATACTCTTCCCGCCTGTCGATGCCCGTTCCGTAATATACTGACTCGCACTCACCGCCAGCCGCTTTCCCACCGGATCAGAAATCCCGGACTTTTCCGCAATCGCCTCCTGCCGCTTCTCTTCCCCTTCTATCCACAGCGCAATCCTTTCCTCATCCCACTTATCCACATCATCCGCGAGACTATACACAACAAAAAAGACCTGCTCCCTGCCGTCTCCCGTCATCTCAAACCGAATCCGATGATTCACAACAGCACTTCCAATGCCATCTCTTCCATCCCGCGCATCCTGCTCAAAAAACAAATCCCTCCAGACCCTCTCCTTCTCCATCTGAAGCTCTCCATTCGTTCCATAAGAAAGAATCACACCATTGCTCGCAATGCACTTCCGATCCACCGCAAAATCCTGCCCCTCCTGCAGCTGCTCCCCCTTTGCAGCAAACCGCATCACCGGCCGAACCGAAAAACTCCCCTTCTTCCCACTTCTCACCCGATACCGGACAAGAACCGTATTCTCCCCCTGAACCATCCCAATCGTCTTCTCAATCTCAACCCCCTTCACCCGGTAAAACCATACCGGCAGACTCCCCATCTCAAATCCTTCCAGAACCCGAAACCCCTCCACATTCTGTGTCCGATTCACAAACTCCTGTGAAAACAGCTCCGTCTCCTCACCATCCACCTCCAACGTCTCCCAGACATTCGAAATCAGATGCTCCCGCACCGTAGGCGCCTTCAGCGCCCCCATCAACAGCGCCTGATCATTCCTCGCCGCATTCCCCATCACCGTCAATGAACAATAACCTCCCAGTCCGTTCGTCAGCAAAAAACACTTCTTTTCCCCACTCCGAAAATCCATCCACTCCGAAGCATTCAGTCGAATCCTATCCATACCCCAAAACCTCCAAATTTCACACAATATCTTCCCGAAACTTTTCTGTTCTCATAAAATCAAGCACAAAAAACTCCGAAAATATTTTTTTTCATTCTATCTCCAAACGTTGCACCAGTCAACAAACTCACGCCGATTCGCCCTCCGGGCAGATCCAGACCACTCCTCCCGTCCTCCAACCCCAGGATCTGGCTCCGGCGTCGTGGCATCTGCAAATCGCTCTGTATCTTGTGAACCTCACATGACTAAAGCCACGTGCTTCCGGCCGCTTTAAGCGGCAGACCAAATATCGGCGGATACGCCTGTTACTTAGATTTTGCACAGATATGTGCTTCTTCCATGCCGGATACGGCAGGTTTCCACATAACAGGTAATCCACTGCATATCTGCCTGTGTTTATGCTGCTTTACGCAGTTCCATTTCTGAAATCAGTTCTCTCAGATCTGCATAAACACATGAGGTTCTACGCTTTACTGCAGGAACTTTTGCCTCCAGCAAAGACCTTTCCGTTTCCGGTAAGGGTTTTAAATTTTCACGGATAAAATATCTTGCTCCGATATTATACGATGCCGACAAATCACAGTTGTATCTTTTTCC
>ENA-OROP01000660-OROP01000660.1-human-gut-metagenome-genome-assembly--contig:-NODE-660-length-37990-cov-3.871333_pt1 | contig 37990 bp, 55 predicted proteins | sample MGYA00242132_ERZ509056 | MGnify/ENA primary metagenome ERZ509056 (study PRJEB26280, sample SAMEA2338768) | human gut metagenome | biome: human gut; feature: human-associated habitat; material: faeces...
GATGCAACAATTCGTTGCTTAATTAAATAGCAATATGAAAGTAAAGTGCTTTCGTAAAACCGTACCATCAGAGACGAATATCCTCGTTGATTTCTCAAATGAAGTCGCTGCTTTGATGACACAAGGTAATAAAATTGTAGACTGCATCTGTGGAGCAACAACTAATTCTAATAATGCCTTGGTCTACGGAAAAACCGCTATTCAAGCCACTTCGGATTGGACATATGTCTATGCTAGAGTCAATCAGAATTACTATGACGGACTTGGAGGCACTACGACCGTCACTTTGTTAGCTATTTACGAGTAAATCAAATCGGCAGGCACACCGCAGACCACTGACGGTTCCAGCTCATGCCAAAGGAACTATATAAGTTTTGCCTTGAAAAACTGTATGAGCTACCTTTTTTTAACCCAGAAAAACCGCTCTTTGCATTTAATGGGATGTATACATTGTTGTTTCCAGAGCATGCGCCAGTATGAACGAACATTTCTTGTAATATGCTTTGATCGTTTTTGATTTTAAACTCAAGGAATTCTCCATTCATGCCCCAACCTGCGCACGAAAAAGAAACGATTGCAATACAGTCAAACGGAGCTACGAATGATATAAAGTCACTATCAGAGGATTTAAAAACCTTTGGACTTTTGCTATTTAATTCAGTAAATTCCTTTTGCAATGTTGCCATATTTTTCAGGATATTAAACATCGGCTCGACCGCTGTAATATTTAAACCTGTAAGCTTCACTCTATACAATGCCATCTCGTGCAGTGTTGCTCCCGAACGGATATCTCCAATCGTGACTTCTGGATCCACGGCCGTTCCTGCATTCGGTGTTCCTTTAATAACTGCATATTCTGTAGATTCTATCTCGGAACTCTCATTTTTTTTGTATCTCCTTACAATGATGTCGTTTCGGTTCATGCCTTGCGTGCCGTTCGCGATCGTCACATCTGTATATCCGCTCGCCGGAATCACATCTCTGCGTCCCTGTATACAATACACTGCATCAAATATACGGATGCTGTTATTGGTAAGCACCTGCGCCTCAGATTCTCGCCCACCTTCCAACACATAATCATCAGATCCGAATGTCGCCTGATGCGCAAGCCCTAACTGTGCTTCCGTAACGTGCGGGCCACCCGCAAAACCATCTATCAATGTTGTTTGCACAAATTTTGCCATTACTCTTCTCCTTTCAACTTATACGAAATGCTCATGCGCCCTCTTCCCGTTACGTCTACAATCTTCCGGATAACCGGCGCTGCCATATAAATATTGGTGATACGCTCTCTACCGCCAACGATGTCTCCAAGTTCAAGATCTGTATCATCTACGGATATTTTTAATTGTTTATAATTCTTCAATTCTTCAAATTTATCCCTGCCTTCCTCTTCCAATTCTGCCAAAGTATCAACGGTCGTATTCTCATAATACTGTTCTATCAGATCAATGCCTGTATAATACTGTTCTTTTCGTACACTTCCATCTGGCCACGCATAGAGATCTACCTGCTGGCGTTGCTCGACCTCGCCAGCTCCAAGACATATAAGATGATTAACCCCATTTTGATAATCTAAGATATTCAGCTTTACAGAACCATCTTCATTCAGTTCTATGTTACTGGAGTGATCTGTAATCGTCACAGCTTTGAGCAACACATACCCTCTCCCGTTTGCCGGTCCTTGTTTGTACCGAATTTCAAGTCTTGCGTCTTGCGCTGCAAGTGCCTGGTCAAAAGCATCTAATAGCATCGTCTGCAATGGGACTTGATAGTTATTAAGGATAATCCCGCTATCTTCTCCGGATACCTCGAACAATTCAGTCATCCCAAGTTTTGTAATATATGCAGATAATGCCATATTTGCCTCACCATTCAGATAGATGTATGTATTCTTGGCTGGATTAATTGCCCGTTGATTCAATAGACCTCTCCAGGTCATTCCGGTAAGCTTCACCGTCTTATCAGATGTAATCGGGTTCGTGTTTCTGATCAGGCCTCCATACTCTGTATCAGAGCAGAAAAACCGGCAGTTTTTTCCGTGCCTCTCCTTGTCATAGAGACTATTCTGGATTGTTATCTGGAAATCATTGTCTGTTCCCAGGACCATATTCACACCGCAATGCTCAAGAGGACCTTTCTCCTGTCCATATATGTCCGTTAATGTAAAGTCCATCTTGGCGTCCCCCTTTCATTAAAAAGAATGATGTCAAAGCCGAACGCTCCACTCCAAGACACAATACTGAGTCCGGCCGGAATCTTCTCCCAGATAGAACTCTCATTATTCTTGCTATTGAAAAGGTTTTCTTCTGTTCCATCAGCTTTTACCTTGACAATTTTTCTGTCCTTAGCATACCTGGTACTGGAGTCAATGACTGCATATTCGCCATCATACAACGTCGTCCGAAGTTCATATATATGTCCGGCAATTCGGATCAACGGGTTGATGCATGGACCGTAAATAATCATCTTAAACCCAGAAGCTGTGTAATTACTGTTGTTGATATATTGGAGATTTCGGACTTTAGAAAATTCGTAAGGTACATCGTAAGGAAATTCCAGCCATTCCAATGCTTCAGAGCTTTCACTGCCTTGCTTGTGGAACCGAAATTCTTCCTCTGTAATCCAATATGGATAATCACTCTTAAATGTCAGCTCATTACTGATACTGTCAAGATCTTGTACCCATCGATCCTTTGCTGTGCCGACGATCCACCCTTTCATATAGCTGGATCCAACATAGAGTCGTCCTGGCGTTGTATTCAACACATCTTTTTCAGCTACATTTTCTAATTGATCAATAGCTTGCTCCAATGACACTCCAACTGCATGTATTTCTATATTTAGCTTTTTACTGGTGATTTTTCTTTCCCACCCTTGAATCCTGTCATCGTCTTCAATTGCATCAAACTCTCCATCGAACAAGTTTCCACCAGTGACCATATACGGCCACTGGCAGAAGTTAATTCTTTCAGAGTTCTGTGCTCCAATGTAATAGATATTATACATAATCAATCAAATCCTTTATTAGTCTAGCAAACTCTCTATCGTCACACTTAAATCCAATCCCCGCTGCAAGCATGGCGTCAACTGTGGCTCGTCCAAATTTTTCATAATCAAAATCTTTGCTCTGTCCCTGTATACTCACATTCACACTCGACGCGCTTCGATCAATCATTCCAATCATACCTTCTAAGCCACCGTAAGATCTAAGTACGTCCGCTTCTTCTTTTGTCAGTACCCACTCACCTTCGTCCAGATACGCCGGATACAAATCATAAGGCACATAGTCCATACCTATCTTCATTCGATGCATCTTTGGAAGGCTCCAGGAACCGCCTCCGATTCCTGGTACCCAGTCTGGGATAGTTACACTTCCAAGGCTACCAGCCAATCCGTTCCAGCCATCTACAATCGCATTGATTGGAGCCTTAAAAATTGTAGCCAGGCCTGACACCGCATTGCTGAAAATCTGTTTTACGTTTTCCCATGCTCCACGCCAATTTCCCGTAAATACGTTCCTGATGAAGTCTATTAAGTTTCTCAGTATATTTGTAATGTTACCAATAATACTTGTTGTGTTAGACAACATTCCAGATAATACACTGGAAAACACGCTTCCAAGGCTGTTTAAAATCGGAATCAGCAGACTGGAAATAATTTGTATTACTGGCGTAATTGCATTTACCAGCGGAGTCAATCCTTGAGATATCAGATTTACAATCGGCGTTAAAAGACTTGTAAATAAATCAAGAATCGGCTGAAGCACACCTATTAACGACTCACATATCGGCATCAATGCCGATACCAACTCAATGAGTGGCGGCAATAACGCGCTGATTATTTCCACCAACGGTGGAAGTAACATACTCAGCAGATTCGTAATAACCGGCAGGATTTCTCCAACCAATTGCGCTGCTAACGGCAAGATATCGTTAATCGCACTCAGTAACACTGGAAGAATCTCATTCACGAGATCCATAAGAGGTTCTCCGATATCTGCAAGAGAGTCCATTAGTACTGGAAGAACATCCTCGATAGCTGGCTGTAATGCTTCGATTACATCTGATACGGCATCAATAATCGGCGGAAGAGCATCTTCCAATAATGGCAATGTATCGTCAATCAGTTCTGCCAAAAGCGGAATCAACTGCTCGCCTAATGGTACGATTAATACTTCGAGACTTCTTTTTAGTCCCTCAAATACGGAACCGATATCATCGTATTTGATGTCCTTGATCTGCTGCATCGCTCCGGCAGTATCATAAGCACCATCTTCAATGCTTGCTAATGCTGTAACGGCTTCGGGTCCAAGGTCCTCCCACATAGTACCGAACAGATCCACGCCTGCGGTATTCTGTTCCAATGGGTCTTCCATAGACGCAAGAGCTGCAATTGTCTCCTGAAATGCTTCTTTGGCGGTATCACCTCCGGCAGAGAATTTTGCTGCCATCTCATCAGCATTAAGACCAATGCGCTTAAATCCGTCAATTGTCGTATCAGAGCCATCAATGGCACGGATAGAGAACTCTTTGACTGCATCACCAACCTTGTCCAGGTTAAAAGCTCCGGATTCCGCGCCCTTTTGGAATACCTTGAACATATCATCAGCGTCCAGTCCAACTTTTGCGAACTGTACAGAATACTCTGAGATACTATCGAGAAGCTCTCCGGAATAATCAAGTCCATTCTGAGCACCTGCAGCAATGAGATTCATTGCCTCTTCGCCAGATGTACCAAAATTATCCATCATAGCCTTGGCAGCTCTGGTTGACTCCGGTATTTCGTATCCGAACGTATCACGAAGTGCGAACGCTGATTCGGTTACGGTCTGCAGTGACGCGTCATCAAGATCACCGAGATTCTGAGTGATTGATGCCATTGCCTCCCCGATGTCTTCGAAGGAATCCCCGTAATTATTGGTGTAGATATCCTCCATGACCTTTTTATACCGTTCTGTTTCCTCGGTACTTTTTCCAGTACTGGCAATGTATTGGTTCATTGCCTGGTCGATATCATTCGCGCTTTTCACAGCAGCAACACTGACGCCTGCAATTGCCGTCCCTGCCGCAAGCATACCCGCTCCAATGGCCTTGGCTGTTCCTGATGCTATAGATGATAGCTTGGATCCATGCGACTTGGCGGACTCCTCGCGGTTCTGATACGAATCATCATCATCTTTTTCCTGTTTGTCATTTTCCTGCTCATTCTTCTTGGTAACGTCCTCTTTTACAGATTTTTTTACCTCAGCGCTTTCCTTTTCCGCATCTTCTGATTTCTTCGCTGTCTTCTTGGCTGATTTTTCAACCTTTTTCCCAGCCTCATTAAGATCTGACTCAAGTTGACTGTCATCAGCAACAATTTCATAAGTAACTTCTCCGCCACTGTTCTTGGACACCTGCCCCACCTGCCTTTATTTATTCGCCGGCACAGTGGCACAATGGCTGTTATAGTCTTATTTCAAATTCCTTTCTGCAGTTTGGATTTTTGCACTTAAAAAAGAGCCCTCTGCAACTGGCTCCTGTTTTGTAAAATATGTTCTGTTTATGCCCGCAATGCGGACACTCTATTTTTTTAATTTTCTTTCCGTCTGCTATCATCTCTTTGCCATTCCCTCCAATGTATGGAACAATAGATTTAATCCAGACTGTCCTCCTCCGCCTTGCACCGGAAGAGCATAATAAGATTTCATCTCATTGATTTCCTGTATCTCTTTTGAATTCTTGCCGTTGTATTCCGGAACCGGCATCTGCCTGATCCGCATAATCTGTTTGATTTTTGTATCCGCCGGCAATCCATTGAACAGATACAAGAACTTTTTCCAGGGTAATTTCCCCTGCTCGTCAATCAGATCGATTTGGTACGCCTGCATGAACGAAGCGTAGATGTAATCTCCATCCCGTTCGAAATCTAATACCGGAACTGGACTTTTCTTTATTTGCGGACGTTTTTCCACTTCAATATACCTGCTCGTTATATCCTGCATGAGCTTCAACTGTTCTACTGGCTTCAATAGCCTGAGATTCCACCTGTTTCGAATCAACATGCTCAACGCCTGTTGAATCTTTTCGTAATCCGTCAGCGATTCCTCTTTGTATAGCCTCTGTACTTCAAGGACAACATCGAAAGCCGGGTTGATGTCAAATCTCCCTTTGTCTGTGCAAATACGATAGGACGGAAGCTCTGTCAAGACTCCCATTACCAGAATCTCCGTCTCTTTTTCGCACGATTATACTGACTCACCAATGCTTTCTTATTCTCCGCCTTGATTTCAGTAAGCCTTGGAATAATAACTCCGGTGATAAATGGGATGACTTCCTTTGCCATCTCGATATAATGGTCTTTGTAGAACTGCTGAATGGTCTCTGTCCCATCTGCTCCAAATACGGCTTCAAACATGTCTATTTCTGCTCTTCCAAGCATCTCGACCGCATCACTTAGCTGTTCGTTGCTGGCTTCTTTTCTTTTGATTTCCTGCACATCTGAAAGCGCTCTGACCAGTGCCGTGTATTTCCGATTGATCTTTGCGACCATATCATCTGCATCCAAGGATACTTTTAATGTGTGCTGCACTACGCCATTTTCATCTACCAGTTCGAAGTCTTCCTCAAATCTTTTGTTTCGTTTTGCCTGATATGCCATGATCTTTACCTCCTAAAAAGGGAGAGCCGTGCCCTCCCTACGCTGTTGTACCGATTGACGGACGTCCATTACCATGAATGGTCACAGTCAGTGAATTGATATTATTTGCATCCCCATAAGCCGGCGTAATGTTCGCCAGTGTAATCGGCCAAATAATTATCTTTTTGCCTTTCTGCAGCTTCATATGTGTCTTTCTCTTCTCGCCAAGTCCGTACATCACATCATCACTCAAAATATAATCACACGCATCATCACCTGGCTTCACTGAGCCTGTCAGCGTTAATGTAAGCTGTGCACCTGTTACCTCACTGGATCCCCAGCCTTTGTCGGCGTAATAAGTAAGCTGTTGAATGACCTCATTTAAGCTCTGCGCCATATTGGTTGTCAGATTTGCAAGCGACGCCCAGGTAGGCTGTCCTTCCGCCGGAGACGTGTTGATGAACGCCTCTGTCTCATAGTTGATTTCCGGAGTAATCGGATTACTTGGGACATTTGGCTCCGCGAATATCTGTAAATCCATGTTCTTCATAATATCACCCTTTCTTAACAATATATTTTACAGTTCAAGATGCAGGAATAATGATACACCCCATCCTCATCTCGCCCTATCTTACTTGGTTCCTTTGCTATTGTTGTGTCCAGCCACGAAAATGTCTTTCCTTGTGGATACTTCTTTAATCCCTGCAGGTATCCGGCAATCTCACACAGTTGTTCCAGACAACGCTTCTGATCTGCATGCCGGCACAAGAACAATACAGGGATTGTCTTGATCTCTTGCTTGTTGTAACTGACAGACTCTGTGAATCCTTCACCAAGTTCAGCATATATGCCTCCATCTTTCGGAAGCTCTTCCAGGGAAATCTCCGTGCCGAGACTGCAGTTCTTCTCTGCGGTGTCTGCAACTAGTTCTAATAATTCTGTCAGCATCACTTAAGCCTCCTCTTCAACGCTGCCTGGAATACTTGCTTCCATTGTTCACCATATACTTCCCTGGCATACTTCGCCCACTCTTCATGAGCGAGTGCCGATGTGAAGGAAATCTTTTTGGGTCCATATCTTCTTTCTGTCGGATTACCGTACATCACGTCTCCATTCCAGAGATATCGGGCATATGGTGTATGCCAACGCATCTTAAATACATGCTTTACAGCCCTTTTATAACTATTCGTTAATCCACTGTCTTCGAGCGTTCCTTGGTCATGCGGTACATGTTTAGATACATCTTGCAGCGCCTGCAATCCCATATCCGTTAATGCAGTATTGCATGCTGCCTTTATTTTGGCTGCAGCCTGTGGCGTATTGACTGTAACCCGCGTGTTAATCTTTGCCATATCTCACCATTCCTATCTCGTAATGATGCAGTTTTAAATTATCATACAGAGTCTCTACCGTTTTTATCTGGTGTTTCTGACCGTTGAAATCAACTACTTGATCAACTTCAAAAGAAACATCAGAAGGTCTGCTGTTGCGACAGTCATAAAAAAGCGTAGCAGCCAACTGTACCTCTGCATTATTCTTATCCCGGATAATCTGTTTGGATGGCTCTATCCGGATATTAGACAGTTCCTGTCCTCCATTCAGTTCGCCTTTCCCCCACTTATCCACATTGACTCGCTGACACAGGGTGGCTGTGTGAATCAACAGTCTTTTCGGAATCGGTCTCATCAACAGCTCCCTCCTCGATAAGTCAGACCAGTCGGCCACAAGATTCTTTCCGCCCTCGGCGAAAATATGGACTGTTCCGTGGATCCGTTGCCAGAAGATGTTCCAGAGTATGAAAACTTGCCAAGTGTCGCTCCTGACATTCCATTTCCCATATCCATCTCTGCTCCGCCGTTCGCGTCCAGATATTCAATCTGTGCGCACACCGCATTCTTCACAAGCTTCTGCGTTGTTTCCGGCATCATAGGGAAACCCTCTTCTGTAAGCCTGTATAACGTCAGTTCCTCAACAATCTCTCCGGCTCGTTGACACAATACAGAGAAACCGGCAGATTCTACCGGCTCCCCTTTGAATACATCATTGTAATATGTTTCATCCACATACATTCAGATCAGCTCCTTACGCCTCTGTACGCTTCACATATACGGTCTGTGGTTTTGAGATCTTCGTACCGTAGATCTTACGACCCTGTACTGCAGAAGCTCCGATATATTTTCCAGATCCACCAAGATCCTGAATATGGACATCCACACCCCACTCCTGCACACGATGGCACCAATTCGGGTGACCGGCAATAAATTCAGTTGTAGTCTTCTTAGATGCAACGATTTTCGTATCATTAACCATTGTATTTCCTGATTCAAACAGTGCGAATCCAGCAATTGCTCCTGTTGCACCTGCCTCTTTCATTCTCTGAGAGAGATCTCCCTGGCGAATAAAGTGGTCGTCCATCATCAGCACCGCCATGAACTCTGGAGAACAGATCATCCATCGTCCATCTGTCGGAACACCAATTCGTGTCAGATAGGTCTTGGCATCAAGCACATGTTTGTATGCATTTGCATCTGTAGCAGCTGTTTTTGTTGCACACACTTTAATACCTTCCGTTGTCTCCAACATATTGATAGATTTCTTATCCATCTCCAATGCAAGTGCGTATCCAGCTGAATCCAAGCGATCTGCAACCAGATTATCCGGAACTGCTGTGGCATCATATCCGTCAATCAGCTCATTGACTGCTTTGTCCTGGTCGATGTCCAGATCAATATATCCGGTCGAACCTTCGTCCAGGTCAACTCCTGTAGCTTTGTTATAATCCTTGACCGCTACTTCCGTGTCTCTTACCGGAATCTTAACCTTTCCGGCTTTTGGATTTCCTTCGTAGTTAGTGTTAAAAATATAGTTATCTCTTGTAACAAGAGTCTGTCTGAGCTTTTTATCCACCAGAGAAGACCAGCGCTCCTGGTGTGCGTGTGCAAAAAGCTGTAAATACATCATAAATTTCATACTGTTATCACTCCTTAATCATCTTTTAATCCTGGATTCTTTGAATAGAACGCCGCCTCAACACCAGACATTTTCTTTCTGCGGCCATTCTGTCTCTGTCCCCAGGACTTGCTTCTTGGTTCTTCTTCATCGTCCTCCTCGTCTTTATCCTTGGAAGATTCTTTGAACTGCGGGTATTTCTTCAATACCTCGTCGATAGCGTCCTCGATATCCATATCCTCATCTTTAGCCATGTGCACTCTGGCCAGTGCAAGAACATCATCCACACAAGCCTTATCCACGTCATGCTCCAGGCATGTCCATTTCATCTCCATCTCATCTGCCTTGGCAGCCTTATCACGGAGCTCCTGTGTTTCAGTATCATCATCTTCTTTCTCGCTACTCTCTCCGGTCTTGACCTTACCGTTCGGTTTCTTTCCAGCCTTTCTCTGCTGTTCTCTCTGCCATTTTCTTTTTTCTCTGGCAAGACGTTTCTTGACGGCATCATCTACATCCTTCTGGGAAAATTTCTTTTCATTCTCTTCTGGCTCATCATCGTCACTGTCGTCATCATCGTCTCCTGGATCATCGTTATCATCATCTCCGCCTTCATCTCCCGGATCATCGTCTCCTCCGTCTCCGGCAAAAAGCTGCAGGTTTATTGTCCAGTATCTTTCTTTCATGTTCATGTTCTTCATGATTACCCTCCATTTCTCCGCTTAACGCCCGTCGGCAGCCGTAGCTTGTACGTATTCAGTACCATAAGTTCTCTGTATGTCACTCACGGCAATAAAAAAAGAATCTACCAGAAGGCACCCCTTTTCTGATAAATCCTTATATTCTATATCAATATGCCCGTCAGCAATGTGGTAAGAGATCTCGTCATCTGTAAGCGCTTTGAGCGAATGTACAAGTCCTTGCGTTAATGCTGATACAGCTGCACAAATGATATCATTTCCGATTTCTGCATATCCTGCATGGCCATCCACTGTAAGACCGGTTCTGGTAATATTTATTGCAATCAATAGCATCACCTCCTAAAAATGTGTATAAAAATACCACCAACCATTTCTGATCAGTGGCGTTAATCTTCCCTATGATTCGGACATTTTAAACAGATTTCCTTATAACCAGTGACTTTTCGCACCGCTTCCGGAATTGTCCAATCAGGTGCCAGTCCTTCAACATTCATATGGATATCAAAGCATATCCCATCTTCAATTTCAGTCCCCAATAACGGACATTTAATCTTTTTTGATGCCATATTTTTCTGCCACCTCCCTGATTTTTAGTGTTTGTTCATCGAATTGTTCTTTCTTAAATGCTGTTCGAATATTATTATTTTCTGTATCAACGTATACGGCTCCATTAGGTCCGTAATAGTTTACAAATCTTCCATTCCAGCGAGTAAGAGAAATATCCGCTTCTTTTATAAATCTTTCTGCCTCTTCTCTGGAAACGCTATGTTCTCTTTCTGCATTTATATGTCCAGCATCAAACGAGAACTCCGAAACATCTATCTTATCCGGATTAATTCTTGGAACACCTCTTATTTTTGCTTCTGTTAGTTCTTCTTTTATTTTATCATTTCTTATCTTTAAAGCAACTTCTTTTTGTACTTTCTTATTCTTCGCCACAGCTTCTGCAGATAATCTCTTATCAAACCCTACAATCTGTTCCCTGTCAGTCCTGCGGTGTAATCCGGGAGTATCTTTCACGTAATACTTTAGCTTATTCTCTGTCCGCTTGAGCTTTACAGAAGCTTCCTCGAACCCCTCCTGATCTCCTGCCGCGTCCAGCATCATACATTCCCGTTTCTGCTTTCGCACTTCCCTCTCAAGAGCTCTCTGCACCTGTGTCTGCTTATACAGCTTATCATTAGCATCCATATCCTCTATCGGAAAATGCCTTTGTATATTCACGCCTGGAATGAATGGCCACTTATGATGCCCGCAATTGATTCCGAGAATCCCGTCCGGTTCACCATAGCTGGAAGAATTCCAAGGGTAATACTGAATCTTCTTTCCATGCAGATCTTCTGTGTACCCGCTCCCATTGTTCAAGTCAAATATCTTGCCTTGATCCTTTGCGCATTTGGGGCGTGCACCGGAATGACTGTCGATCTGTATCAAGTGACACCCGGAATCTCGTATCCTGGCGTCCTGAACTTCCTCGGCTGTACTTCTAGCCGTATTCCTCATAGTCATGTTCACATAGGCTTCTGGAGTCCACTCTCGCCCCCGCTTATCCACGAATGCCGGAATTCCTTTATCATTCAACTGTCTGATGCACCGTCTAACCGCCTGCTGTCTTGACTCAACACCACTCACCACTCCTCCAGCGCCACTGTTCAGAATGTTCCATGCCTCCTGCGCTATATTGCTGACGAGACCCTTGTATTTCTCAGATGCCTTGTACAACATGACTGTGTTGCACATATTCAGCGTATCTTTCGCCTGTTTTCGGAAGCTATGCACTACACGCTTCACGTTCTTGCTCTTATCAGCCTGTACGGCTTCCTCAGCGAGCCCCCGCCTTGCCATGTATCGGAGTCCTGGTTCCATATTGTCGATAGCATCCTGTGCTGCTTCATTCAGCATTCTTTCAGCTGCAGTCTGACTTAATCCAGACATCTTGGCAATCAGCCGGATATTTTCCTGATTAAGCTTTCCAATCTCAGCCAGCTTCTGCATCAGCCACCTGTCAGTATCAATGGGTTGCTCCCACCCCTGCAGATGTCTGGCAATGTTCTGTAATATTTGAGCCTCTAAATCAATATAGATGCCGTCCACAGGTTCTGCAAGCTGTTGGTTCTCTAGTATATTCACAAACTACCACCTACTCCTTATCGCCTGGAACAGGCGTTTTGCCACTCTTAGAATCATCGGGGTCTTGATTCTCCTTACCCTCTTTTTCTTCGGGTGAATCGTCCTCCTCGTCCAATTCATCATCATCTCCTCCTGTCCAGTCAATATCCTGTCCTGTAATTTGATTGTCTTGCCTGATTCGTTCTAATTCTTCCTGAGCTTCCTGTTCAGAGCACTTGTTAATCTCCATGATTGCAGTAAGCTTGGAACGAAGACCTGCATTCACAAGCTTAACATTCTTATCAATGAGTGAGTTGCTATCCTCAATGATAGAATCGTCAAAATCTACTGTCGCATCAATAGCTCCGCCAGTATCAAGAAACGATACCGCACGGACCATATTGATAATTACATCAGATATCACAATGCAGTGCTTCTGTCGATTCTGATAGAGATCTGACTTGTCTGAGATAACCTCTGTCGCGGTCTTGACTCCTCCAGAGTCATACTTGTACCTGCCAGCACCCATGCCTACCTTGAGGCTCAGCAGATCTAATGATTTCTGAATACCAAGCTCATGCTCCTGTGCCCGGATTGACATATCGACTTCGGTCAGTTGATTATTGCCATTCTTATCTTCTGGGAGTAAGTAATACACCGTATCGTCCGGGTCGAATGTCGGAGAAGATATTCCATCCGCCTCCATCTGCCTTCTCGCCATGCTGATTGGCACCATGATTCGTTTTCGACCTAAGACGAACTCGTTCATGTAGCTGTCGTAGATAAGGTCACAGCCTTTCACCTCGTCAATTCCGTTCGCATATACGGATACTCCGAGCGGGCTGTCCAAATCTATGTTATTACAGATATTCGGCGTTATAATCTGGAATAACGGCTCTGCGCTCTTTGTAAATACCAGCTCTTCAATATCCTCCGGGGCTTCAATCTCTTTCCCGCTTTTTGCATCAATATAGACATTTTCAATGTAATACTGATCTTTTTTTTCTCCGTCATCAACCTTTCCGAACCGGTGCATCTGCAGATATATGACTTCTTTTCCATTCAACATCTTCGCTGTTCCAAACGCACACTCTGTAATATCCCCATTATCCCAAGACAGTGGGTATATCATATCGGCACGAATATAATCAATAATCACCTGACCATCTGCATTTAGATACTCCACGAAAGCTCCTGTCCCTAGAGCAAAAGCTTTTTCTATAAGCTGATTCCCTTGTACGCGAAAATTATTGTAGTTTAAAATTTCTGCCAGACGCTTACTGTATTTTCCTGCTTTAATAGCCACCTTCTCATTGAGCAACAAGTTCGCCCAGTCCTCACAGACTGTTTTAGCCATTCCCAGCTTATAGCGCTCCTGGTTCGTCATTACGGCTCCATTGTATAGCTTATAGTGGTGGAACTTCTCAACGTCGTTCTGATACCACTCCAGCCATTCATCAATATGGTCATATGTTTCATCTGGTACTGCTGGATATCCTCTCTGTACCAGATACTCTTTCACTCTCTTATATGTGCTATCTCTCACGTTTTCCACCTCCTATGCTGCAATATACATGATTTCGTCCTGTATACTCTCAGTGCTGTATTCCGTGCTGTCCAAACTGTCAACATTCATCTCACCATCATCCAGCCGCACGTCCATGTTCTTTTTCTTCTCGTCATATACTGCCTCTTCAAATGCGGCAATGATATGTGTGCAATGCTTCATAATCTTCCATCTGTGCTGAGCTATCAGGCTGTTGTAGAATGCTATTCGGTCATTAATCGGACCCTTGATTGCATTCTTAATATCAATCACTACATGCTCCTGAATACAAGCCATCTCTAACCCGGATATCAATGTCTGCTCTGCATTGTCACAATATGCTTCATACACCTTGTACTTCGATTGCGCCCTTCGGACAAAATCAATGAAATCGTCCTGGAGCTGTTTTGGATTGATGCGCTTCTTGCAGTAATACTCATCTAATACAACCACCTGCTTGAACCCTTTTGTGAATCCCGTCAGTGTAAAGGAATGAGCCGACTTCGTACCTCCGAAATCGACTCCGATCACTGCATACATAATCTGATTATTTTCAAGCCACTTCCGGTCAACAAGATAATCTTTCGTGTGATCCGCAAATTGTTGATAGATAAGCCCGTCCGCTGCAACCCATTTTCCAAGAATAAAACGCTTGTAGAATACACTGCCATGCGGCCATGCTCTGCGGTATCTCTCCAGTACCTTTGGTGATAGGGTAAGGTTATCTGTCATCATGAAGTGCAGATGATATACTTTCTTCTTTTTTGCCTGGAGAATATACTCTTCCCGGATATAATGGTGTGGTCCTGCCGGATTGCAGTTCATCCAGATCTTAGCACCTTCCACGGAACAACGTCCGATTGCCTGATCTACAAAACTCTTCGGGAATAACGCTGCTTCATCAAGGTAAGCTCCTGCTGCAGTAAGTCCCTGCAGAGCATCTTGTGCTGCTTCTGTATTGGCTCCGTACAAGTAATAGGTATTCGTGCCAATCTCAATCCTTGCATCCGTTCCGGAGCGCACGTAATTGTATGGCCAGCCCCATGCTTCAAGAATCTGTAGCATAGGTCGAATTACATTCTTTTTGAGCGCTCCCATTGTCTTTCCGGCCAGAATAAAAGACTGACCTTCGAACATCTCCTGCGACCAAGTGAGGAAGCCAATAATGCAGGCTATAGTCTTTCCTGATCGGATGGCTCCGTCCGCCACCACAAAATCGCATTGCGAGCTGACCAGTGGAGGTCTCCACCAGTGCATAAGTTTCTGCTGCTGAGTAGAAAATGGGGAAAACTTAAACTTCGCTGGCTTCTTCTGTACCTTCGGCATCTTCCTCTTCCTCCACTTCATCAGCAAACAGATTATCTAAATCTTCCTGTGTTGGTCTCATAGCTTTTAGAAAATCACGGATATTCTCGTCCTGATTGTCCGTATCACCAATTTCCTGATCTCTGGCTCTCTTGGCTCTATCTGTTCGAATCTTCTGTTCTTCTAAATCAGCTTCAGACCTTTCCGTCTGTCCGACGGTCTTCATGATTGCCTGATATGCTTTCACGTCTCCCAGTGACGCCTGCTGGATCATGGCCATTGCTATGACTTCCTCGTAGGTGCTCTCGCCACCATCTGACCGTAATATATCTGATAAACCCTCGACCTCCACCTGCATCGTCAAGAGCCTGTTCATTGTATCCCTGAGAGCTGCTTTCCTGCGCCTGGTCTCACCACTTCTTTTTCCACCCCTTGAACGCATTTCTCTTTCTTCGCTCTCACTTCGATTGCCTTTCCCATATGGGATTAAGTTTTGTTCATTCGCCACTTCACCACCTTCAATTCTGGTTTATTTTATCGCAACGAAAAAGACACCCACTATCAGGTGCCTTAATCGTGTCTTCTTGAGAAGAAATCAAAAATGAAAAACGTAGTAATTCTGTCTTTCCGTTCGTCTTTCGACGATATCATAATATCACATGTACTACTGACATTCACTGACATCTTTTTTCCGGAAGCTGGAAATGAGCCAATGCTTTTCCGTGGATCCTGTGAATCTGCCTCTCAGAATAACTCATGGTTTCTGCAATCTCATACCACTCCATACCCTTGATATACCGGTAGAACAATACATCATCCTCATTCCTTGATCTAAGCTTCTTGATTCTCCTTGCAATGTCCTGATACGTCATAATCCTCAGTCCACGTTCTCTCTTGAGTTCATCAATCAGTCCCTGAATACGCGCCACCTCTCCGGACAGATCTCCCTGCCCTCCGGATCCATGAGGCATGCCGTCATAATTAATCGCCTTCGTGGACATCATCATTTCACGTAGCTCCTTGATTTCTTCCGAGATCCGGTTGACCCTTCTCACATGATCCTTATAGCTCCGGAGGTATTCCTTCTTCTGTTCGTTCTCTGTTTTCACTTCCTGCTCCACGTCCTATCTCCTCCCCTGTATCAATATTCTTGTGCCTCAGATACCCTAGCACTCCATAATACGCTGGCCGTTTCATAAATCTCTTCGCGTGCTCACAAGGTTCACGCTCTGCCATCTGATCACGACCTGATATAGCATCGAGGCGCTGGTCTTTACTGATGTGCATTAGCATCATCTCCTTTTGCTTTCATAGCTTTTTCCACTCTACCAAGAAGTTCTTTCGCCTCTATCACGTCCGGATCTGTTTCCTCCAAGTAGAATTTATCGCAATTATCAATAAGTTTTTTTCAGGATTTTATATATTAATTTAATGAGCATCGTCCTCAACTCCTTCGTCGTTTTGTAATTCTCCTCTCAAAATATCTGTGACATCTACTAATGCCTGACTATATCCGTTTAATTCCCATGTTTTCTTAAGCTCGTAATCTGCAAGCTCTCGCTTTTGTTTCTCCTCAAACGCTTTTATATCAGCATCTCTTTTTTCAACCATTGAGCGTTCCAGTTCCACCAAACGCTCTATAAGCTCTGTATTATTCATCTTCGCCCTCCTTATACGTTTCCGGCAATCTCTCAATTGTCAAGGTGCTGTTATTTGTTACTTCAATTGCTTACTCCATCTTTGTTTCTTTTCATTAATCGGATATTTTTGTTTTTCTGGGAATAAACTCATTTGATTCGTTACCATCTCTCTTGGTCTGCTTGGCGTATTCCAATTAGATCCACCAACTCCGTCAGCTTCAAAAGTCCACCCAGACGCTTTAAGGCTTGCGCCATTTTCGGATTCAAGAATATATGTTATAATTTTTGAATATCCCATTTCTTTTGCGATTCGTGCGGCTCTGCTATATAGAAAACTACATATATCCTTTTCTCCAGTTGTACATAATCTAAGCACTTCTAATGTATTGCCATCGTCCAATACTCTCGATACAGGTCTGCCAACTTGAACCACTCCAACAACTTTTCCATCTATTGTGGCTGCAATTCTAAATTTATCTCTATGAGCTGCTTTGTGATGTCGATGATATGTATTTATATAATCTTGTGCTTCTTTCAGCTCCATAGGTCTTGCTTCTATAGGCATTCGTTATTCCTTTCTGTATTTCTCCAAAATCTTCATCATTGCTTTCATGTGTTCCGCTACTTCCGACAAATCTTCATCGCTCATCTTCCCCGGAGCTGCTACCGTTTCTTTTTCCAGTTTCTTCTCCAGTTGGTCTGGGGGGGGAGTTGTTCGTCCCCTTCAGCATCGTTCCCATTCTGATCAGGCTCAACCATATCCTGTACAGCCTGTTCGAACTCCTGATTTGGTACTGCAGGCACATCTACCAGGAAATCCAAATTCTTTCCAAGCTCTGAAAACGAAAATGTATCGTATCCAGATTTTTCATTTTTTACAAGTGAATTTCTATCAAGTACTATAACTTCCTTACCCTTCTTGTAATAATCTATTGCTTTTTCAAAATTAACTCCTGTAAGCATTTACTTCTCTCCCTTCTGGCTTTTAGATATTTCCCTCAGAACACATACCAACAGATCTTCTGCAAATTCTGACTGGTAATGCACCCGGAGCATATCCACCTCTTTTATCATTTCTTCGCATTCCGCATCTGTTACTTTCCTTGCACTGTACTTTCTGTACAACATCCAGGCATCTACAAACAATTTATACACTTCTCGGAATGCCATTACTTTTACTTTCATCACAGCTCCTCTATCCGGATATAGATACCAGGTGTCTTCGCCCAGAACTTTTCAGTAATCTCAGATGCTACCAGTGCATCGTCCTTCCAAAATCCAACCAGTGTCATGCAGTCCTTTAACATCTTCTGCAGGTTATCTGTATCCGGCTTTGTAATCCTATACTCTCCGTCCTTATGCTCTTTCTTCGGGAAGCACCACTTGGTAATCAGCCTTACCCCTGTTCTGTACGGTTCCATGATACGATATTTATACAAGTTGCCAATCAATTTCTCCTTAGCTGCTTTTAACTCCGGCGGATCATAGAACACAGGTTTACCATTTACGATTGTGACCTTGTGCTCCTGGTGTGTTACTGTTGGCGGTTCCATTGCCATAAAAAACTCTGTCAAATTAATCAGCTCCTCTCCAAGTTTGAGTTTTGACATCATAGGCTATCACATGATGATTAGCAGCCATATCAAAAATCTTTTGCATTATGTCTGGCTGAGATGCCAACCACTTCGCAACTTCACTTTGAGTTATATCAAATGGTTTTGACTTCACATGCTGTAGCGGAGGCATCTTTCTTGCACATTCCAAAAATTTATAATCCAGTTTTTTCATTTACTTCGCCTCTTTAAAGTGTTAAATTTTTTCTTTATCCCTGAACCCTGCCTTGTGCTGGGTGAGCTCCCGCCTGTGTGTGGGGGCGTACTTCAATCGCCCCACACTTTAAAGGGGGTGCTCGCACATTCCCGTTCCCGATAGGGATATATTTATATATAGGTGCCGGGAGGGAATGTTCCCACCACCTAAAAACTAGAAAATGGGAAGAAAATCGGGAATGTTCCCACCACCTTGATTTTTAGAAAATCGGGAATGTTCCCACCACCTAAAAAATTAAGGTATCGGGACAATCCTTTTTGTCTCTTTATCTGTCGTATATCCATACTTTTTCAATGAGTTCCAAAGTGTTTTTTCTGCCGGATATTTCTCTCCAACTGCTTCCGAACTACTCTTAATCTGCTCATATAATTCCTTCACAGTTGGATATGTATCATGATGTTCGAACTTAAAACTTTCGATTGCCATGTCTACTTTTGCCTGCTTATTTTTCCTCTGGGACTCGCCTTGCTTCTTTCGGGCTTCCAGTCCTTTTTTCCAGTTCGGCTTTTCATCTTCTGGCTGAATATCGTCCAGTACGCCCGACTGATCCGTATGGTGTATCGGGTAATCGAACCACAAATTGACTGGCTTGAACTTCGGGAATTCACGCAACGTTCCATCGATTCTCCATGCTGTCTTCGTGTTCGCCACCGCCAGATCTGCGTCTATGTGTTCCTGCAGTTCTCTCATCTGCATCGGTGACAGATGCTCCTTACAGTAGTTCATCATCTGTACCTGGCTGCATAAATCATCCTGTGACAAGTCGTCTTCCCATTCAAAATGACTATCTAAATACCTCTGGCATGCAGCACATATCGTTTTATTCTGCTCCTGTTTGCGCAAATCGTCCGTCACATCCAGCTCAATCAGGTCAAGCATGGCATCAGGATCCCTGGCAAATACACCGGAACCAGATGCACGGTCCATAGAACGTTTCCCGCCCTGGCTTCCTTTGCTGTGATGGTGACAGTAGATGACTGCACACCCCAGCTCCGTACATACCTTATCGAACTGATTACAGAAATTAGCCATCTGATCAGCACTATTCTCATCACCGGTAATGACCTTGTAAATCGGATCTATAATGATAGCCATGTAATTTTTCTTTGTAGCTCGTCTGATCAGCTTCGGTGCAAGCTTGTCCATTGGTATTGATTTACCTCTCAGATTCCAAATATCGATATTGGAAAGATTTCTTGCTGACCAGCCTAATGCTTCATATACGTCCTTGAATCTATGTAAACAAGATGCTCTGTCCAGCTCCAGATTCACATATAATACCCGTCCCTGACTGCAGTTCCAACTGAACCATCTGCGCCCCTCTGCAATGGCAATACAAAGCTCTATCAAGGCAAATGACTTACCAGCTTTAGACGGACCGGCAATCAGCATCTTATGCCCCTGTCTCAGTACATTTTCGATAAGTGGTGGTGCAAGCTCTGGCAAGTCGTCCCAAACATTCTCAAGAGACTCTGTATCCGGCAGATCATCATTTACAGATTCTATCCACTCATACCACTCCTGCCAGCTACTTTTTCCAATATTCGCGTCAATAATGTACTGCTTTTCCCCGGCACGCATAACTCCCGGAAGTCTTGACAGTCGTGATGGATTCTTATTCTGAGTATCGATAGCTAAGCCATTCTTTTTGCAGATGCCATACAGATACTCCACACGTTTTTGATATTCTTTATAATCTGTAGCTTCCACACGAACGATAGCATGCAAGCTTTTCTTTCCGGAAAATACCAGGCATGCGACCGGAAGCTCCAGCTCACGGATAATTGCATTCTGCTGTTCCAGATCCATAGTATCAGATTCGACCAATGCATAACGGAATTCTGTTACATTTTCATTCTTGCAACCTTTTCCGTCCAATGGATTGAACCGGATCCATGCACCAGCTTCTTCCTTATAATCACCAAGCACTGCACCAATGTCACCATTGCAGCTATTCAATGCTTCAATCAACTGTCCTGCAGTACGATCCCAGCAACCTTTCTGTGGCAAATACTTGGTACCCTTATCATCAGTTCTTTCCCAGCTTCCAGTTACATATCCTACATTCTCTCCAGGGTCGAACAATGTTTCCAAGTACCTAGTGATTTCATTCACTGGATTCCAGTTCCTTGGCTCACGGATTTCTTTTCCTTCCACCCATGAACGGTCTACTACTACACCCTCCGCACTGATTTCATCATCCCAGCCTAATTCATAAGCTGTATATGATGGCTTCCAGCCATGGTCCATAGCAAGCTGGACAATGGTTCCGGCCGTGACCGGAGAATTTGAACCATGGAAAGTATTCCATTTTTTCTCACATTCCCCGGCATGATACCGATGGTCATTCTTGCTCCAGGCATCCCACACTTCTACGGAATACCCCTCGTGCTTCAACGCCATTCCCACATTGACCCAGTCCTGGTAATCAAGTTCTGATGGATTCAAATATTCAATTATTTCCTGTAAATCTGTATGCTGCTCCATATTTTATCCTCTATATTCTGCCGGGTCGATACCATTCGGTACTCTCCAGCCATTACCAGCGATTCTATCAATCATGTTCTTTGCTGTTTCGAACTGCCAGGTCCCTACATGCTGAAATCCTCTGCTTTCCAGGAAGCGTATCTGCTTTGGTGTTGTAAGCCCTTCTCGCCTACGCTTATCCAATCGGTCTAAGATTTTTGACGCTTTTCCTGCATTTTCAATGGCATCAGGAAGGATTCCAAGCTTTTCAAGTGTCTGTTTCTGTTTATCAGAAGGCGGTGCCATTTCCCAGCCAAAAGCCGGCACATACCCAGAGAGATCTTCCGCTTGAATACTCATTTCGAACTGCAATGGATCCACCAGCTTTTTCTTACGCCGTTTCATTTCTGAGAGCTGTTTTGCAAGCGCTTCTTCTCTTTGAGCTACCACATCCTCTGATGCTGTTCTTTCTGCTTCTTCAATATCCATAATGCAGCCGGCATCTTTTTCCATATTTTCTGTCATTTTCTGCGCTACTTCTGCACTTTCACAGATTAATGACGCTGGGTGACAAAGTTCATGACGTTCTGTGTGCCATAAGAAATCCAATAATAACAAGTGGTCCTTATTCGTTTCCGGAGACAATCTGGTTCCACGCCCCACCATCTGGCAGTACAGGCTTCTTACCTTTGTAGGTCTGAGTACTACAATACAATCCACGCTCGGGCAGTCCCAGCCTTCTGTTAAAAGCATTGAATTACACAGTACATTGTACTGATCCTTATCGAACGCCTCTAAGATCTCCGCACGATCCTTACTTTCTCCGTTTACCTCTGCAGCACGAAATCCATGGTTGTTCAAGATATCCTGGAACTTCTGACTGGTCTTTACAAGCGGAAGAAAAACAACTGTTTTCTTATCACTGCAGTATTTCTCCATTTCCTCTGCAATACTTTCCAGATATGGATCTAATGCTGTAGCAATATCACCGCTCTTAAAATCTCCAGCCTGGACTCCTACTGCAGACATATCAATCTTAAGTGGAATCGTTACCGCCTTGATTGGGGACAGATATCCCTCTTTGATGGCTCTTGGCAATGTATACTCATAAGCCAAACTCTCAAATACTGTACCAAGGTTCTGCATATCACCACGATCCGGTGTAGCAGTTACTCCCAGCACCTCGGCATCTGGAAAGTGTCTCAATACTTTTTGATAGCTTTCTGAAATACAATGATGTGCTTCGTCGATAATAATTGTATTAAAATAATTGTTCGGGAACTGATTCAGTCGTTTTTCTCGCATCATGCTCTGTACGGACCCTACTACGATTCGGAACCAGCTGCCGATACAAGTCTGCTCTGCCTTTTCAGTTGCACAACCAAGTCCTGTTGATTTGCCGATTTTATCTGCAGCCTGGTCAAGCAGCTCGCCTCTGTGTGCTAATATCAAGACACGGCTTCCTCCCTTAACACATTCTTCCGCAACTTTCGCAAAAACAATGGTCTTTCCGCATCCAGTTGGCAGCACAAGCAGAGTTTTTTTTATGCCATTTTCCCACTCAGAAAAAATGGCATCTTTTGCTTGCTGTTGATATGGTCTAAGTTCCATTAGAATGATCCTGCCTTATATTCTTTCTTTGCTTTCGGGAGGAACTTCTTCACATGGTTATACTTCTTGGTAGGATCCTTGCGGTCTGCACGTTGTTCAATAATTGCACGTCCTGTGGCTCTCGGAACAATGTTCCAATTCATTTTCACTTTGCCATTGACTTCTTCTGCCCCAATGGATAAGAAAAACTCAGCAAGCTTCCACTGCATACGGTCATACAGTAACAGATTCTCACTCATGAGACACACGCCCTCCGGTGTCTCCACTTTTACTTTCAACTCTGCCCTTGGACACGCTGGTGCTTTATCACTACCCTCGAAACGTCCACGCTCAAAGCTCTCAATCGTGAAATCATATTCTCCTTCCGGGAGAAGCACATAGTCCGCTCCTTTATCAACTTCATCATCCCAGCCTAACTCTCTTCCTTTTATTTCATCACTCATTTACATTTACCTCCTGTTATTTATCAAACGGAACTTCGTAATTGCTCCGTATTGTCTTGATCACATCTAATACCTGTGGCCATGCCCCGATCAGGCAGCCTTCCACGAACTCCTGTGGCAGATTCTGAAAAGGTGTTCCTCTTGGGAAAAACCCTCTCTGATACACAGCTTCCATAAGTTCCTCCTCCGAAACCAAATTCGGATACATTAAATCTCTCAATGCTTTTGGAATATAATCCGCGATATGAAATACAGAATCTTCAACTTTAGGTTCTTTCTTGGTTTCTTCAATTTTTTCTCCGGTGTCAAAATCAACCTTTTCATCTGTGTCTTTTGGAATATTCATGAAGTCATTATCTTTATCTGGCTTCTGAATCTCAATCTGCTGTTTCCCTTCTTTTACCGGTTCAGGAGCTACGGTGTTCGTACCTCCGATGATGTCTGCAATTACAGAGTAATCAAACTCACATTCTTCTGGTAATCCATACCGGTTCTTAGCATCCCAACATGGGTGATGCTGTGTGTACATGGTACGTTTTCCACCCTGCCCCTTATGCTTCTTACGGTCTTTTCCAACAGCAATAGAAAATGTTTTATAATTCGCAAAGAGCAGCATATCCGCCCATTCTTTTACCAATGGAGAAGTCTGGGACTGGGTCTTTTTTCCAAGCTTCAGCTCCCAGCGGTCATAAGCTCCAAGTTCATCCGGCTGTTCGAATTTCCGAAGCTGCGCATGTGCTGTCAACACTACATTGATGCCAATTTCAATTAAATCGGACAACTTATTTAAGAACCGTCCGAACTCTTCCTTCGCATACACATACCCGTTTCCATAACCAAAATCTTCAATACCCTTTTTGTCATGAATAGCACAGATGTGTTCCACACAAAGTGATTCCGTCCAGTCAATCGTATCGATAATTAAAGTCTTACATTCCGCTGGATGTGTCTTGATGTAATTAATTTCATCTAAAAGCATGTTCCAACTGGTAGGACGTGGCAGTCTTGCCACATCCATATCGTTCGTGCTTCCTTCTGTATCAATAAACACTGCTCCCGGAAACCTTGCTGCAAAAGTTGATTTACCAATTCCTTCTGGACCATAGATTACAACTTTCTTCGCTTTCTGGATTTTTCCTCTTGTAATCTCCATTAAAATACACCTGCTTTCCATGTCGGAGCTGTCTGAGGTTCAGAATCCGTATTACCGGCTTCTTCACCTTTGACAGCTCCATCCTCAATAATGATGCTGCATTCATCTCCAGTGCTGACTCGCGTAGCGATTGCCTGGAGTCCTTCCTGTTCCAGCCACTGACCGAACTCGTGCAATGTATCAAGGTCCATCTGTTCCAGCTTGTCCAATAATACAAAACCGCATTTCGGATTCAGCTTCCGGACAATCGCCGTAGATACCTTAAGTCTGTCAGAACCGGACATGTTATCCCACTGCTGTCCCTTGTACACCAGCTCACCGTCTTTTACAGACAGCTCTGGAAGAGGAAGATCTGCAGTATTTAAAAGATTCGTTTTTTCATCCCGTACTGCTTCAATCTTCTTTGTCAGTTCTGTATACTGATCCTGATACGTTCTGGCATCCTCTTCTGCTTTGTCCTTATCCAGATTTGCTCTGACTTTGCGATTGATCTCTTCGATATTGGCAATACTTGCTTCCAGTTCTGCTGTTGATTCGTCCTGCAATCCCTCTGCTGATGTTAATGCAATCTGCAAGTTATTCTTAGCTTCTTTCAACTCATTCTCTTTTTTTTCAAGCTGTTCTCTCATCGCATCAACTTCCTGGTTAAGGAAGAGAACAGATTGCTTAAAACGATCTACACATTCACGTTTCTTCTGATTCTCTCCGTTTCTTGCAAGAATTTCCTGCTGCTGTTTAATCAGATCTGATGGAGATATCAAATCCTTTGGTGCTTCCGGATAATATGGTTGTTCTTTTGCATACTTCATTTTCTGATCTGCAGTACGTCCAACATATAATCTTTCGCTGTAAAGTTCTTTTTCCTGCTGTTCTAAAGCAGTCAATTGGTCTCCCACACCAATGATCTTCAACAAAGTCTGAGCTTTTTCCTTCCCAGAAGCCTCCATGAATTTTGGAAGGTCAAGCGCCAACTGCTCTACGAAATCGTTGAGCAATTGCTGACCACCCTTATTCCCGTTCGGATCTGTTACCTTCAAGATGCTATTCTTACCCTTGCGCTCTACCACCAAACCATTACTCATTACAATATGTAAGTTTGGCGGTACCACTGAACCATTCCTAGTCGCCTCAGACGGCTTATATCTATCGCCACCAAGCGCCCAGGCAATAGAATCCAGTACAGAAGTTTTTCCCTGATTGTTATTGCCACCGACAATTGTGAGACCATTCTTGGTCGGCTCAATCTTCACAGCCTTAATACGTTTTACATTTTCAATTTCAAGTTTGTTGATTTTAATACTATCTGCCATTATCACTGCCTCCTTCAAATATAATATCAGTCAATGCATCGAACATTCTTGCCCGTCTCATCTTCTTTTCTGGAAGCAACTCCACCCCTGTCAGATGATTCCTCATCTTACTTACCATTACAGCAGTTATATTAGCGGCTTTCATATTTCCTTCTGGTGACAGTCCTGCTGCCTTCATTGCCTCAGAATGTGCGACCATAACTACATTTTCCAGTTCAGACAACTGGATTTTTACTTCTACGTCTCTAATTGCCATTTGACTTATTTCTCCTATTTTCTTATAATATAGTTGACTTATTTCTTGAGCGCTTAAAGCTCGTCGGCTTTTATGAGCGCTCTTTTTTATATGATCTGCCCGATCACGTCTCTGATCAGTGCTGTTCCGGAATCACATGCCACATTAGCAATCTTCTGATTCCCGCTTGCAAACTTCGCATACACCAGCTCTCGGTCTTCCCGGTACTCAAGTCCTACCAGATCAGCCAGATTATGAGTCGCCTGAAGAGCAGGTAACAGCAAATCCAGAATCTTCTGCTTATCTTCCATATCCTCACCACCTTCCTATACATATCCGTAAGCCCGTCTCCATTCCTGGTACTCGTCCTCCAGGTCAGCTACCTCAATAACCTCATGGAGCATCTTGAACTTTTCATACTCGATTTGATGTCCAATCTGGTCAAATGGAATCACTTCACACACCTTGCACTGCTCCGCACTATGCCGGAATAAGATTTCTTTTAAGCTTGCTGTATCAGCCATGTGATCACCTCCTGCATTTTCAGGATCTTGATGGAGATTATCACGAACATCATCATTGTCGCGATGTCTCCAAGAATTACCAGCACGAATAACGTGTCCACAATCCTCTTCATTGTCCACTTTCTTTTCTTCATGTCTAATATCCCATGACCAGCCAATGAAGAAACATAGCCATCGGCAGTCCGTTCATCATCAGTCCTACCACTATCCAATCTCTAACTCTCATGGGCTTGTCCTCCTTTCAATCTTCTGTCCACCTCTTCCGGTGGTATTCCTAAATGCGCTGCCAGCTGATACTTATTGATTTCATAAGAATTTTGTGTGTTGCCGGCTTCCTTGGCTGTAACTACAGTCCCAAACGTCCAGATACCTCTCTTAATTCGCTCCCGAACCATTTGCGGGGCACATCCTATGATTCGCGCTGTCTGATTGGCGCTTAGTATGTCTTTCATTTCCTACTCACCTCCCTGTTTCTTCTTACCAATGCGAATCACACAATCATTTATTCCAATCTTCCTTGGTCGTTTCCTGCGCATATAGCTCATCTCTCGTGATAAGAAGCGACCATTTTCCATTATTAAATTCCAAATCAATACGGCTTATCATCTGTACTTCCTCGCCATTCAATAAATAGATTCCTTTTTCTGTATCAATATGAATTGATTTAAATGGTTTTCTTTCTATTGTTTCAGCCACTTTACTCACCTCCTACGGTTTGTATTTGTTTTCCTCTAATCCTATTCCGCTTACTCCAATGTGAATTGCACAATCATTCATTTTAATTACTGTAGTTACTGGCACACCTCCTACATACTGTGAAGACTGCTCCACCGGTTCTCTCATACATTTTCCGCATACCGGACAATAATTTGCTTCCTCTGCGAGTTCTGTAAAACACGCTGGACATAACCGCTTCATTTCGTTCACCTCTCTTCTATTGCATCTTTCCTCAATCTCTCCTATACTTTAGATACAGGCACCGCCATGCCGAGTAATTATGAAAGGAGAATTTTTATGTCTCAAAATTTCGGATTAAGCTATTTGGAACTTGAAACCTTGAATAACATTGATTCCGAACAGGCAGCTCACAACATTGCACTTGCTTATGTATCTACCATTGCTCAAAATTCCAAATTAACTAATGGCGAAGATGTGATTATGACAGATGTTCTGTCTCTCGCTAATCAGTACGCTCAGGCATATCAATATGCCTACAACTTCATTGAGCACGAAAATGATGTTATAAATCATTCGGAATAGTACTTATTTTTGTATCTGGACTGCGTTTATACATTTTCTCCATTACGCTGTCCAGATGCCTTCTTGCAATCAGACTTTCTGCGATTGTCAATTCACCCATTGCTGATATGCATTCACTTACAGATTTAAGAATTTTCTCTTTGTCATATCCGCATGCTTTTAAACTATAATCATCAAGTCCACCTATTAATTTCGCCACCTTACTCACCTCCCACATCGCTGATTAGTTCGAACAGTTTTTCTTTCCTCTTCAAACTTAATCAAATCATCTTCTGATACCCTGTACTCACGCCCAAGCTTAATTGCATTTAGTTTGCGCTGACGGATCCAGTCCCAAACTGTAATTACTTTCACCTTGTATCTTTCTGCGACCTCATCGCAGGTGTACATTTTAGACAAAAATATCCCTCCTTTTTTATGGTTATTTATACTTGTGTTTACCTCGGTTTAATGATATATTTATTTTGTCAGAACGAAATATATCATTTATACGAACTATCTCATTCGAATAACGAATTAACTCGTATTACCGAGGTATGTATATACTATATCTCGCTATACCGAACTTGTCAATAGTTTTATTTCGTTTTTCCGAGATATTTTAAGAAGGGGAAAACCATGTATGAAATATTTGAAAAGCTATGCGAGAAAAAAGGGATAACTCCATATCGTTTTTGCAAGGACACTGGAATCAATTCTTCAACAATAAGCACATGGAAGAAAAAGGGAAGCGAATGTTCCGCTAAGACCGCAAAAGCAATTTGTGATTATTTTGATGTCAGTATGGATTATTTAATGACTGGAACTTCTTCCGCTGACAGCAAAAAATTAACAGCTAAAGATGAGCGCGACATTGCAAAAGACATGGAAAGTATCCGCACCAAATTATTAAACGGTGCAGATGGTCCTCTCTCATACGATGGAGAACCAATCCCAGAAGAAGATGCCGAATTACTTCTCGGACAAATCGAGCTGATGATGCGCCGACTGAAACCTATTAACAAGGAAAAATACAATCCGAATAAAAACAAGAAGTAGGTGTTAGGATTTGAAAGCACATGATGTTAAGCGATTAGTCGCTTACTACGTCAAAAAATACAATACACGAAATCCTTTCGAATTAGCTGATTATCTTGGTGTAGAAGTGCAAACAGGACAGTTAGGAGAAAGTTCTGGGTTCTACATGTTCCTTAAGAATCACAAGTGTATCTTCTTGAATGAAGACCTGGAAGACCATGAACGTACTCTTGTCATGGCTCACGAACTGGCGCATTCAATCATGCATCGAAAAGAGAACTGTTACTTCATAAGAAACAGAACACTCATGTTGACTTCCAAAATCGAAATAGAAGCCAATACGTTCGCGGCGGAACTATTGATACCAGATGAAATGATTATCGAAAATCCAGGATTAACCAAAGCTCAGATCGCTTGTCTGGCTGGTTACGATGAAAGGATTATGGAATTTAAGAAAGGAATATCATGAAATTATTTAACAAACTATTTTCAAAGAAAAATGAACTATCTAAGTCAAAGAATAAAAATATGATACTTGTTGAAGCGTATTGGAATGACACAACCGATAAAACTCTAGTAGCAGAACTAGATAATATATTGCAGGATTGTTCTACTAGAGCTGAGGAATTTGTGAGAATTGCAGAATTATGCTTACCTGCTACAACTAATGAACAATTATATTATGCATCAAAAGCTTATGTGTGGGCCGGCGCTTCATACCGAAAAGAAGCAATCTACTATTTAGAAAAATATATTGAATCCGGTGCAACTTATGAAGGTACTCCATCGGGAATTAGAGAAATGAACGGTGTCGTTTATGATTTGAAAGCACTAAGTATATCAACCACTTACTCTGATTTAGCTAAGTGCTATGAGGGCGAATATGAATTTGACAAAGCTATTGAAAATTACGAAAAAGCAACGAGTTTTTCACCACATAATCAATCATTTATTATTAATTTATCCAATGTATATGTAAAGAAAAATCAACTTGAAAAAGCTAAAGATATTTTGGAAGCTGCAACCCATTCGGAAGCTTATAAAGATGAAGGATTTCGCACCGCTATAGACAAATATCTTATCGATATAAACGATAAAATCAAAAGAGGCTATATTTATAAACCAAGGAAAAAGAAATAAAAAACAGAAATCGCCGCCCCTGTTGGCGCAAGGACGGCTTTTCATAGGCAATACCGAAGGTGGTATCAACCAAACTTTTGACTTACACATTGTATCATCTTCGGGCAGTCACTGCAAGCGGAACACTTGTTCCTTGCTGGCTGTTATTTTTATACGCAAAATTGTGCGACGTCGCACCAGAAAGGAGATGCGTATTGTGGGAAGACGAAAGAAATACCCTAAACTACCGAACGGCTACGGCTCTATTAAGCGCCTATCCGGGAAGAATCGGACGAACCCTTATGGAGTTTACCCTCCGGCCAAAGAATTCGATATAAACGGGAATCCTGTGCCTGTGAAGGCACTCTGTTACGTTGACGATTGGTATAAAGGATTCACCGTATTGACCTGGTATAAGCATGGAGAGTATTATCCTGGAAGAGAAAAAGAGCTGACCGAATCCGGAAGTTCCGATGAATTAGGAAGTCAAGTTGCAAAAATTTTGAGTAAATACTCCCAGACTCAGCGTGAGGTTGCTGATCAGAAGACTTTTGAGGACATATTCAAAGAGTTTTATGCCTGGAAGTTTGGGAAAAAATACAATTTAAAGCGGGAAAAACGCTCTGCATCAGAAGCTGGATTTCGCTCTGCCTACAATAATTGTAAAACTTTACACGATAAAAGTTTTCGCTCTCTTGTTACAGCTGATCTGCAGAAAGCAGTTGATGACTGTCCCTTAAAACATGCGACACTCGAAAAAATAATTGTGCTATTTAACCAGATGTACGCTTATGCAGATGCAAATGATTTGTGCGATAAAAAGTATTCTGATTATGTAAAAATCAAATCAGATGACGATGACGAAAAAGGGGTTCCGTTCGAAAACGATGAACTTGAAATTTTATGGAAAAATCAAGAAGATCCAGTTGTGGAAATGTTATTAATTATCTGTTACTCAGGATTTAGAATTTCTGAGTATATAGATTTAGAAATAAATTGGAATGAAAATTACTTTGAAGGAGGATTAAAAACTGATGCCGGAAGAAATAGAATCGTTCCTATTCACTCTGCCATATTGCCTCTTGTAAAGCGAAGAATAAAACGAGACGGCGCTTTTTTAACTTGCTCCACCGGAGATTTCAGAACAGACATGTATGCTACACTGGAAAAGCTTGGGATAAAAAAGCATACTCCACATGATTGCAGGCACACATTCAGCAAGCTATGTGATGACTATTATGTGAATGAAACAGACAAGAAATTAATGCTCGGTCATTCATTCCAGGATGTCACAAACAAGGTGTATCTGCATCGTAGTTTAGAACGGCTTAAAGAAGAAATCGAACGAATAAAAGTGTGTCGCTAACGTGTCACTAACGGTTCGTATTTATCCATATCAGTTCGTGATTATCTGAAACTATTAATTACCCGCAAAGCGCCTGTATATAGGGCATTTGCGGGTATCATTGCTTTATTTTCGCTGTTTTTTAAAAGCCTTAAATTTTAAGTATTTCTTAATTTTTATGTTTCATGTTTAATTTGTCAGGAAGATATATTATACTGTTTCTCCCTCTCCTTCCTCATTAAAATTTCCTCTATAAGCTAACACTCACTTACTCTCTCAAAATATTAAACAGACTTTCTGCCTCATAAAATACAGTTTCTTGGTGACTATAGTGAGGCTTTCGCAGGAACGAGCACACCAAGTCCCCGCACACAACTTCCGCCTGAACTTTCTACATCGCGAGGATTAATGGCAGGATTTTCGTTATGCCTGCGAGTATAATTCAGTTTTCGGAGCACTGTCTGAGCCTGCCTTTGGGCGAGTTTGCGGAGAAAACTGTAATATATGACGCAGCAGGCATAGAAAATCCTGTCTAATCTGAGCGATATAAAAAGTCATCTTTTCATTTTAGGACTGAATATCAATGATGCGAGATATCCGAATATTAATGCTGCGCTGATACCGACTGCACTGGCTTTGAATCCTCCCAGGAACACTCCGATGAATCCTTCCTGATCTACAGCATCTTGGACCCCTTTCCAAAGAAGGTTCCCAAACCCACACAATGGTACGCTCGCACCAGCTCCGGCAAAATCCTGGAATGGCTGATAGATTCCAATCGCTCCAAGAACTGCCCCGCTGCACACTAGAAGTACCATGATACGCCCTGGCATTAGTTTTGTCCTATCCAGCAGAATCTGCGTCAGAGCACAGATGATTCCGCCTATAATAAATGCTTTTATATAATCCATATCTGTCTCCTCTCCATTTCGAAAACCAAAGATCCACTTATATTCTAAGCTTCATGCTCCAACACAATCGCGTGGGCAATCCCCGGCACACTTGCACCTTCGTTGTAGCTGACCGTAGACATGAGTGCTCCTGTAGGCACAAATAACACACGTTCCCATTCTCCCCGTTCGATTTTGGGAAGAATATATGCTGAAAGTACCGTTGCCGCGCACCCGCATCCGCTGCCTCCCGCATGGGTGTCCTGGGTCTGCTGATCAAAGATCGTCATACCACAGTCCAGGTGTTTTCCACGGATATCATAACCTTTTTCAAGCAGCAGATCAAAAAAAATGCTCTGTCCCACATATCCGAGATCTCCTGTAATAATCCGGGAATAATCTTCCGGCGATCTTCCAAAATCCTGTAAATTCTGCCAGATCGTATCACAGGCCGCCGGCGCCATACACGCTCCCATGTTCTGCGAGTCTTTCAGACCGTAATCCACAATTTTTCCCACTGTCAGACCACTTATCCTCACATGGCTCTCCTTTTTCCCCACAAGAAACGCTCCACTTCCAGTCACAGTCCAGTGGGCAGACAATGGTCTTTGATTCGCATAACTTAGTGGAAAACGAAATTCTTTTTCCGCACTTCCAAAATGACTGGAGGTCACTGCAAGTATATATTCGCCATATCCTGCTGCCACACTCATAGATGCCAATGCCAATGCTTCTCCCGATGTTGAACACGCCCCGTAAAGCCCGAACATCGGAATCTGCAGTTTTTCCACTCCCATGCTCGTTGCAATTCCCTGTCTTAGAAGATCCCCGCCAAACAGATACCGTACCTGATTCTGGCTGACATGTGCCTTCCCCATGGCAAGCAGACAGGCTTCCCTTTGCATCGTGCTCTCCGCTTCCTCCCACGTATTTTCTCCAAACAAATCACTTTCTCCGACCAGGTCAAACATTTCTCCAATCGGCCCTGCTCCTTCTTTTTTCCCGACAACAGATGCACTGCTGATAAGATAAGGCGCCCGGTCATATGCTATACTCTGCGCTCCTTTTACTAATTTCATGTATTCCAACTCCCTTTTCTTTTTCAAAGAATACAAGTAGTATGTTTCTTTTTCTGGCAAAATATTCCCCTGATCCGATTATTTTTTCTCCATTATTGATTCTTTCCAATATGATATTCCTGTCCCAAAATCCGCATCACGATTCTCGATACAATATCCACAAGTAAAAATCCAAATACGATCATCAGACAGGTCTCCACCAGGAGAATCATATGTTCTATGGCAAGCGTCATGTTCTGCTTCACACAGCCGTACATCATATAATAAAGATTGGCTCCCGGCATCAGCGGAAATACAGATGCTGTCAGAAAGATTGTGGACGGCGCTTTATTTATTCTGGCCATTACAAATGCATACATTCCCACAAATACAGATGCCAGAAGCATTCCGAACAAATAACTGCCGCCGAATTGTCTCACGATCAGATAGACTGTCCATGTCAGAAATGCTCCGATCCCTGAATAAATAACTTTTTTGCCGCGTATCTGATAAATTCCAGCCAGTCCGATACTTCCGACTGACACCGAAACCGCCTGCACAAATATATTGGAGTTCAGCACTGCTCCTCCCACATTTCCACCGCCATGCAACATTTTCATTGCTAAAGCAATTCCAAATGCAATTCCGAGGGCTCCAAGCACAGAATTCATAATCTCCAGAGCTCCGGAAGTAAAGTTTCTCTGAACAACGTCACGCAGTCCATTGATCACGCCAAGAGTACTGATCAGCACCATGACAATCCCGATCATAATACGATCCGAATGAATTGCAACTCCCATTTTTTCTGCTAAAAGTATCACCATCTCTGTTACAAATGCAAGGACTAGATTATAAATCATTGGATTCTTTTCCTGTTTTCCAATCCAGTATCCGGTAAGTGCCATTGCGGCCGAAGCAAAAACGGCTACGATTGCATCATTTCGTCCTCCTCCGAAAAAAATTGCAAATGAAGTTCCACTTACGATCTGTGCCAGCATCATAAGTGGAAATGCAAGTACTTTACTTTTTGCAATTTTTTCATAACGTTCCTGAATCTCTGCTTGTTTCGGAGTATTGGCACAAACATATCTGGACAAGTCATTAAGCTGATCCAGTTTATCATAATGAGGACTTGTCATTTCAATATAACGAATCTGTGTGATAATCTCTCCTTCGGGCGTCTCCACCGTCATTTGAATATTGATCTGCGAAGCATAGACATCACTTCGCACAAATCCATAACTTCTGCACATGCGATACAGACTGTCCTCCACACGAAATATTTCTGCCCCGCTTTTCAACAGCTCTTCTCCAATATTTAATATTTCCTGCACGATCCGGTTATAATCCATCTGCTTATCCCCTTTTTATCATTATTTATCATTCGAATTTCTATCGTTTCATTATAAAGCTTTCCTATTTTCGATACAATGTAAAAAGGTAGTATTTCTTACCAATCTATGATAGAATGTAAATAAATTTGTAGAAAGGTTTATCATTTACATGCACACTTTTTTATTTCTTTTATGCATTATACTGGCTTTAGTATGTGGCACATACGGCATTGCAGTCCGCGCTATTGGCTCTGGTACAGCATTTTTCGCAGTCTGGTTCGTTCTGGCTGTCTTTTTTATATGCGTTGCTATTGGATTTCATTTTAATCTATGGAAAATGTTCCCTGATATTCTAAAAAAAGGAATTGTCATTATATTGGCCGGTTGTCTGGCATCTTTCCTTATTATTGAAGGACTAATCATAAGCCAGATGCATGTAGCGGGCCCTGATAATCTGGACTATCTTATCGTGTTAGGTGCACAAGTCTATAAAAATGGTCCAAGCCCGGTTCTAAAATTTCGACTGGACAAGGCTTATGAATATCTGTCTGCAAATCCGGAAACCCGATGCATTGTCACCGGAGGCCAGGGATCAAACGAACCCTTTACAGAGGCAAGCTGCATGGCAGATTATCTGGTGAAGCGCGGAATTGATTCCGGGCGCATTATTCTGGAGGATAAATCAACCACCACTGCCCAGAATCTGACTAACAGCATGAAACTGATTTCTGCAGATACGATAAATCACGCACTGGATAGCAACACAACGAATACCGTTGGAATTTTGACCAATGATTTTCATATGTTCCGCGCTATGCAGATTGCTCGGGCGCAGAAGATACCAAACGCTTACGGTATTTCCTGCGGCTCCACGAAAGTATATCTGCCGAACAATATGTTCCGGGAATATTTTGCAGAAATCAAATTTCTCCTAAAACAACTTACAAAGCATTTTCAATAATTCTGATACATTGACCGGTTTTTCCAGATGTCCATTCATTCCGGCATCGGTCGATGCTTTTCTGTCTTCCCCAAATGCATTTGCAGAAAGTGCAATAATTGGAATATTTGCAAGATCCGAATCTTCCAGACTTCGGATCTTTTTCGTTGCCATGTAGCCATCCATGACCGGCATCTGAATATCCACGCTTCTCTGGCGCTGCTCTCCTACAATTTTATTTTTTCAAATCGGTATTTTTGCCGGATCTTTGGATATTTTTCCTGATCCACCTCACTCATAAACATATCATACGGTCTGGCACATATCTTGAACGGCGGATACATCCCCTGATAAACGACCAGCTTCTCTCCCGTCTCCGTATGCTGCGCAAATGCCAGAACCTTGTATAAGTATTCCGAAGTTTCAGAAGACACCCACTCCCGTTTAAAATGCTGCACAATATCTCCTACAAGAATGTCCCGCTCCGGCACTTCTCCTACTGCCGGATTTTTTTGCTCCTGTGGTTCTGTGTCCAGTTCCATATATTCATCCTTGTCCAACGAAACCGGAACCCCGGATTTTCCCTCAATGTGTACACCACCGTACCAGGTTCCTGTGATTTCAAAAATATCTCCCAAGTCGTACTCGGAAGAATACTCATCATTTTTCTTAATAATTCTTACTCTTGGCATATTTTAATCTCCTTTTTTCATCAATCTTTAATTCCGCAACCATAATCCAGTAATGATTGAAAAATTTATTCACGAAAAAAATCCCTTTATTTTGTAGCTCAATTTTACATTACAATGCCTGCAAATTACTTTGTTCTTCGTGCTGACATTATATATCGTAATTTTACCACAAAACAAGGGGATTTTTTCTTTTTTAGCTGAAACTCTACCACAATTTTTCTTCCATCTACAATGTTATCATACAGGCTGTGTACTACATTTTCTGCGTTATCAGATCCGATGAATTCCGAATCACCGTCTCAAGCGGAACATTTTCCTTTTTCGGCGCTGTGAAATGCCTGTAAACAGACACTCCACATACGCTTACCACAATGAAAACTAACACCACAAATCCAATCTTAATTTTTTTCTTCATACTCTTACTCCTCGTCTTTCCTGTAATTTTTCTTTTGTCTTATCTTTGATACCAATTTTTTTGCTGAACTTTGGATTTTTCTCTATTTTTTCTATCACCCGTATCAGCCGTATTCTGTGTTCTGCATTCATTTACACACCGCCTTAATTACTTGTTCTTGCTGTCTTTCGATGATTCCAGTATAATAACTTAAGACATGATGATACATATTCAATAAAGAGTAATAAATATTGATATTCTGCGTATTTCGGGAAATATGGACTCATCACAAATTTTGATAAAGGATTTATATAAATTATGGGGAAACAATCAACGCGTGAAAATAAGACAATCTATCTTTTTCATAGTATTCTGAAGATACTGATAATTCAATAAATAAAAGAAGAGATTTCAATACTCAAAAAAGGTTCACAACTAAAATTCATGACACAGGGAAATATTTTCAATTCATTTGCACAAATTATACAAGGAGGACATGCAATGAAAGATCGATTTCGATTTTGGGGACTGTATTGTGGATTGATATTAAGCTTTGTACTTCACTATTTTGCGACATCACAATTGAAAATCTATGAGAATCACTTATGGGAACTTTTTGATTCTCCGAAGGCAACAATTATTATGTATTTAGGAAATGGACTGCATGCAATCTACTATGTGGTTGCATTTCTGCTCATGCTTTTCCTATGCAATATGAAAAATTTCAAAATTATTGAGGAATTAATTTTTCTTGCTTTACCGGCGCTTTTATTACTTGTAACAGGCAGCATTATGACAAATCTTTTCCTTTGGGTGTATACGAATTCGTCATACTGTATTCCATTCGGTGCAATGCTGCTTTCAGTATTTTTGTACAGAATATATGCATATGAAATTAGAGGGAAGTAAAAAAATCTTACTTCCCTCTAGTCTATGTATAAACCTTGTGCAACGCATGCCACATTTACTTACATATACAATTCTTTTGTTGTTCCCAAGTCCATAAACGGCAAAAACATCTCATTTAATGATTCTGATTTCGACCAATCAATTTTAGACACATATGTTGCAAATGACCTCATAGCATGTTTGGGATCTCTAACGCTGAAAAATGTTCCTACTGTGGCCTTATTTGCGCTATTGATTCGAGATAGTTCTGGAACTACCTCTTCTTTTAGCGAGTCAATAAATCCAATTACTTCTTCTATTAATGCCTTTTCTTCTGGTATATCTCTTAAAGCATCAATTATTACATTTTCCAATGCACCTTTTTTATCCATTGGTACAATTAAGAGATATGTATCTATTTGTTTTGGTTGTCCAAACGAATCTTTTATTTCATTATTAATCCACTCACCTGCTCTATATGATATATTCTCAAATAAGTCATTTATTCTTCTTCTAATTTTTGAAATTGAATCTTCATCTCGATCTGTCACAACCATCACAGAAGAAATTTCTCGCTCAATTATTATGCTATTTATTCGATGTTTTTCTATAA
>ENA-OROP01000708-OROP01000708.1-human-gut-metagenome-genome-assembly--contig:-NODE-708-length-36222-cov-15.340393_pt1 | contig 36222 bp, 42 predicted proteins | sample MGYA00242132_ERZ509056 | MGnify/ENA primary metagenome ERZ509056 (study PRJEB26280, sample SAMEA2338768) | human gut metagenome | biome: human gut; feature: human-associated habitat; material: faeces...
AATTGGTCCAGTAGAATTGGTGCCAAATTGGTCCAGTAGAATTGGTGCCAAATTGGTCCAGTAGAATTGGTGCCAAATTGGTCCAGTAGAATTGGTGCCAAATTGGGCCTTCTCTCGACCCACAAATACTGGACGGCCCTCGCGCATACGGAATTAAAACCCAACAAGCATGAAAGCAAAACACTTTAAGCAGCTCGGGAAGAACTGGGCTTTATACTCGGAGGTTAATACCAAGTACTGTAATTGGACCCCTTCCATCGCCACGGTCCATGAAGGTATGATTTGGCCGAATGGCATTTCGATCAGGTTCCTGTGGTTCGGTGTGACCCTCATTCGCGTAAGCGAATAAATTAAAGATCCCCGGGGCCAAACGCTCCGGGGATTGTTGTGCAGAAATAAATTTTTAATTTGTATAAGGTTTGATTATATTTGAGGCATGGCACGAAGCACATATAAAATGAGTCCGCTCGCCTATATGGAGGAGGGACAGAAAAGGCGAGACGCCGGGGAATTTGTAAAGCCCACCGATGCGGAGGAGCTTTATTTTGCATTCATCGAGTACTGCAAATTCATGCAGGATAACTATTTCTCCCAGGCTCACAAGAATAAGAATGGCGAAGACTGTAGCGTATACATTTCCCGCCCGATGACCATCGAATCATTTAGGCTGTTTGCTGGCATCAATCCTGTTGAGTACGAGGAGCTCACGGGAGACCCGGTAGCAGCTGCAATTGGTGGCACCATCGAGGACGCCATCAATTCCCAGCAGATTGAGGGAGCACTGGTTGGTAAGTACGCTGCCAGCCTTATCCAGGTACTTCAAGGACGCAAGACCAATGTCAACCTGACGGGAGGCATTACTCTCGAACAGATAACAGGAATGGAGGTAAAATAAAATGGGACGCCGGCTTCAATTTGACACCAAAGGCAACGAGAAGCAGAAGGAAGTGGCTCGGTTATGGCTTGATGACTCAGTCACTGACATTCTGTATGCTGGCACGAAAGGTGCTGGCAAATCCTACCTCGGGTGTTCCTTGATAGCCGGCGATGCCCTCACCTACCCGGAGACCTTTTATTTTATTGCGCGTAAGACGGCCGCTGACTTAGTCCGGTACACTATTCCCTCCCTCTACGAGGTATTTGCCCATTGGGGCATCACGGAGAACTACTACCACTTCAATGGTCAATACAACTTCTTCGAACTGTACAACAAAAGCCGCATCTACCTGATCGACGCCAAGTACAACCCCAGTGACCCCATGTACGAGAGGTTCGGCTCCATGCAGATGACTCGGGGATGGATCGAAGAAGGTGGCGAGTTTATCCGCGAGGCGAAGACCAACCTCCAGGCTTCCATCGGTCGATGGAAGAACGACGTCTACAAGCTGGCTCCCAAACTCCTCATCACCTGCAACCCGTCCAACAATTTCCTCTTTACGGACTACTACAAGCCATGGAAGGAGAACAATCTGCCTCCTTGGCGTCGATTCGTCAAAGCTCTGCCCCAGGACAACAAGACTCTCCCGGACAGATACATCGAAGGGCTTCTCCAGAACCTGACACAATCGCAGATCGAGCGACTGGTCTTTGGCAACTGGGAGTATGACGATGACCCGAATTGGCTGGTCGACTATGATGCAGTGTGCGACATGTTCAGCAATGAGTTCGTACTCCCGACGGGCAATCGGTTCATTAGCACTGACCTTGCCGGGAAAGGACGAGACAGTTGGGTGGTTGGAACCTGGGACGGCATGGTCTGTCGGATCCCCATTGCCAAAGGCTTCTCGGAAGGCAAGGAGATGGAGGAGAAGATCGCTAAATTGGCCACCGGTCTGAAAGTCCCCCGGTCCAGCATCGTCTCAGACGCTGACGGACTTGGGTTCTACTTGGAGAGCTACCTGAAAGGCATCCGGGAATTCCACGGAGGACAATCAGCCATTGACTCCAAGACGTACAACAACATCAAGTCGGAGTGCGCATTCAAGCTGGCAGAACTCATCAACAAACGTCAGATCCACATAATCTGCTCTCCCGAGGTCCAGGAGAAGATCAAGCAGGAGATGACGGTCCTCAAGTCCAAGAACACGAACTCCGCTGAGCAGAAGCGAGAGCTCATCTCCAAGGACACCATGAAGCAGCTCCTCGGCAGGTCACCGGACTTCCTGGACATGCTCATCATGCGAATGATATTTGAAATAAAGCCGAAGGCGACTGGCATGAAGTCCGCCAAAATAATAATCCCCACAAAACGATGATACTGGACATCATAACCCTCATCCGCGACATAGTCAAGATGGTCAATCCTCTGGCCGTCTTTGAGTGTGACCAGGCTCGAATGCTGAATGTCAAAGTAGACACGATGGAAAGATTCGTAACAGACTCGGACGGCAATCGGGTATCGTCTGACTTTGTATATGTTGAGGAGCCCACCACTGGCTACTATGATATTCCTTACAGAGGGCACCAGAAGCAAAGGACCATCATGCAGATATACTTCTGCAAGTTCGAGCCGATGGCCAACGATGCCTACAAAGGCGACACGAAGTTCAGCCAGAACTCGCCCACCATCGGACGACTGGAGTTGAAGAATCAAATTGAGGAACAGATGGTTCGGCCATTCTTGTATCTCTTGAAGACTTCGGAATTGGGACTCAGACATCCGGAAATATTCAACACCATTAGGATTCTGTATCCGTCTCCTCGGTTCGATGCCAACGAGGTCAGCGTAGGACTGGAGCTAACTGTAACGCAAGAATGGTGTCTCGATGCATATAAGCCCATTCCTCCTGCTCCACCCGAGCCTAAACCTGTCAGGCTGGTAGACATCATCCACGAAGGATTTAATATGCGGGGAATTACGATAACCTTTGAAAATACTGAATCAAAACCCGTTGACAAGTCTGTAGGCACCGAATCTATAAGCACTAACACTGTTCCGCATAACCTGGTCACGGCATTGTACCCGTATGGAAGCATATTATGCGGAAGGCCCCTAATCCCAGCATATGCAAAGGGAGAATGGAAGCTCAAAGAGTATACATTCCCGGACACAGAAGACTTAATTGTAACTAAAATCAATGTAAAACCTGAGGGAGAGTTCCCAGACTTCTGGACATTCCGTGATATTTATACAATGGTATGATACAGCGAATCGACATAAAAGGCGGTCAGATGACGTTCGGCCAACGCATAGAGCTTGGCCGGATCATCACTGACAAGGAACTGACCGACATAGACAAGATGAAAGAAGGCATGCAATGTCTTGGCGTCAAATGGAGCCTGAGGAACACCTCAGAGATTGTCGAGTACTGGTATGAGGTTCTTCTGGGCATTAAATACTGGATCGAGCGAGAACAGACTGAGCTCAAGTACGAGCCCAGTGCCGAGGAGAAGGCGGCCGGCATTGCTCAATTCTCTTTGGTGGTTGGCGAGATGGCCACCATCACTGCACTGGCCAAGGACTACTCTAAGGACCCGGACGAGATCCTGGAGTGGAAATACGGAAAGGTATACAACCTCCTTTTCACCAACTTGCAGAGTCACCTCTTCCGGGAGCGACTGAACAAGGAACTGGAGCGTAAGGCTCAGCAGAAAGCCAATGCTCGCAAACCCCGAAACAAATGGCGGTAGAACTGGAACAGATATTGGCTGAGGGGCTCACCCAGATGCGGGACGAGATCATCCGGGCATCACAGGACGCCGGGCAGGAAGCTTCAGGCAGAACCTATGCTCAGATAACAGTGCAGACGGGACGGGAAGGCGAAACAGTTTGGGGGACAATCGAAGCCCCGAACTACTTCTACACTCTCATCAGGGGACGAGGTCCTGGAAAGATCCCCGCCAATTTGGGACAGATCATCGTGGAGTGGGCAAAGCTCAAAGGCATCACATTCTCGGATCCCAAGGACCTGGTCCGATTTGGAAATGCTACTGCATGGAAGATAAAACGGGAAGGCTCAGAGCTTTACCGCAATCACATTTACGTTGACTTGGTCGACACTCCTGCGGACAACTTCGAGGAGTACTTGGCTCAACACTTAGACCGGGCAATGGAGGTTCTCATAGAAGAGGCATTCACCCCCGACAACAATATGGACCACGGATATATAATATAACGCGATATGGCAATTACCAATCAACCGGCTGAGGATTCTTTATACTCAGCATATTCGCAAATATCAGTTGAGACCGACAACTTAACATCCGGTCTTGAGATCAAGACTCAGAACTTCGATGAGGCCAACATGATCTCGCTGAATATCCTTGATAACAAGCAGTCAGAGGTGTTTGACAACAGTGGCGGCACGAGTCAAAATTGGTTCAGAGAGTTCGTAATACCCCGAAGAATGGTAGCCGGGGAATGGTATGCTTTTCGTGTTGGTTCTGGTACAGTGAATGTAGCAACAGCATTGACAGTTGCATTGTACCAAGGCAACGCTGAAGGACACGGGGTAGTCAAAGTTGCTACAACCGACCTCCACATCACCTCCTCCATGACATGGTGTGTCCAAATCCCGACTACCGAGAACGTCCGACATCCCAATACCGTACTGATCATCTATGCTGGAAAACAAGGATCAACAGCTGGAGTAAAGGTCACTCTCACAAACATGTCTTTGGCTTACGGCAAGAACTTTATCGGCTATAGTCCCAGTTCAGTGAAAGCAGCGAACTCGTTAACCAAAAAAATCGACATCCACAGAGACTCGGGATTCGGAACGACGAAGAAGTACGACCTCAGCTTCTTGGCTAAAGCAGGATTCCGGGATCGTCCCATAACATCCCCGTATGTTGACTCACGTATAGGTTTTGGCATTGACTACAACCTCATATCGGCATACGCCTACAGAGGCATTGGTGAACGGGACTTCAATGTTCGATATGCCTCCCGGGGAGTACGACCCCGAGGCTACAGCGTTGACTTCTCCGAAAGGCCCGTAGGATTTGTGTTGACGGACCGGGTTCCTGACGGGGACGGACAACTATATGTTAAGAAGTATTTGGGATACCCTAACTTCCTAACCCTGTTTGCCAAAGGGTCGGTATCAGTAAGCATGCAATCAGCCATGGAAGTGAATGTTATGTATACGGGGGATACATACTTCGAGAAAGCGGAGATCTCCCCCAGGATTAACATCCCGCTTGTCCTTGAGTTCGATGAAGAATTGACAGAGGGTGCTGACTATGTTATTGTCAGAAATCGCAATTTGCCCTTGATCTCCGACAAATGGCATATACGTTACGTTGATGCAGAAGTTCCCTGCAACCCATTCTACATTCGCTGGATAAACCAGAAAGGCGGATGGGACACTTACATGTTTGAGCAACACAAGAAGTATACGCAGGAGGTTGACCGGGGAGACCAATACGTATTAGCGAATTCCAGAGACCCCTATGCCTCACAGACGAGAGGCGAGTTAGCTCCGGAGTTTAAGAACATAGTCCAAGCTGGAGCAGAACAGCTTGATGAAAACGACTTCAACTTGCTCAAAGGAATTGCTCTCTCGCCTTTGGTCCAGGTTTACAACTATCAAATTGGAGTATGGCAACGAGTCCTCGTAGATGATACTGATCTGACTTGGGACACTAAGGCCCCACGGAACACTGTTAGCTACGAGTTCCAGCTTATTGACGAACAAACTCAGTGGTAATATGAACTACGAACTACTCATGAAAGGCATTGACGGCGAGGTCTGGTCACTGGACCTCCCGCTTGATGCTCCTGCGATGAATTACCAGATCAACAACCTGGCTGAGCTGAAAGACCGTAATGCCTCATATTCCCAGCGTATCAGTCTGCCCAGGACGACTCACAATGAGCAAGCATTCCAGTTCAGTTTTGTAATTGGCTCGGGGTCGTATGTGCCATACATGAAGTTTCCTTGCCAACTATTCTATGAGGGAGCACTCATATCCCCGGCTGGAGCAGTATTGAACATCGTAGACGTGTCTGACACGTCAATAGGAATCCAGATTCTCGGAGCGACCGCTGACTTGTTCGACACCCTCAACAACACTGACGCGAAGGACCCCGGGACTGGCATGTTCCTCCTAAAGTGGTATACGGACACAATGGGACAGACTAAGCGATACCTCTCCGGTCCGGAAGAGACCAAGGTCCTGTACTTTTGGCTATATGCAACTCTCCAGAAGAACCCGAACATCCCCCCTGTCCCCATGGAGGCAATCAGGCAAGTCAGGGAGTTGGACAAGTTCTACCCCCACCTCAACTGGTATGACCTCGTAACGTGGATCTTCGATCGAGCAGGCTACAGTCTCGAGACTGACGTGGATCCAGTTGACCGGAGTGAAATGTTTTTGCCTTGCACCTACCCCGTTTTGGCAGACAACCCCAATGCTCCGAAAGCATCCGGAACTGGCTGGATTCAGGGTCCCCCGATTGGCACTATAGTAGGGGTGATATGGCAAGGATACCCCGGAGTAACTCTCAGTGACCCGGTCGCTGGACGCTTGAGGATGGGCACCGTATCCGGAACATTCAGCTGGATGACTTTGTGGGACACGACCATCACGTTCAGTTTCTCATGGTCCAATATTTCTGCCATCCGGAATGGTTCTGTGGCAGTCCAAGTTACCCATTACAAGAACGACGGGACCAGTGCTATAGTGTTGACCAGATCCTGGTCGTCCGGATCTTCCGGCAGCGCTTCGGTCGACATCTCGATGGAGGCAGGAGAGCACATCCAGGTGTCCGGATCTCTCACCACAATCAACAGTCCCTCTGCCAATCAGTATGACATGAGGTTCCCGGTCAGCATTACTGCTCCTCCCGTGCCGGAAACTTCGCCGGGGGATAAGCCCCAGCCCGGGCTAACCTATGACCTCCTGGCCTCGACTGGATTTAAGAGCTTGGGAGACATAGTCAAAGCTTTCTTCCAGCTGTTCGGGCTAACCGTCGACGTGAACCCAGCTACTAAAGTAGCAAGAGCATACTCAGTTCGGGAGTTCTACAACAGACGAAGCTCGTCCGGGAAGAATTGGTCTGACAAGCTGATAAAAGGTAAGGACACAAAACTTACCTTCCAGTTATCCAGCTATGCCCAGTCCAACGAGATAAAGCTGGAGGACAACAAGGACAACAATGTTACTGACTCGTACAAGTTCAGCATCCCGGACGTCAACCTCCAGCCCACTAAACTCCTGTTCCAAATTGGGTTCTTGGCAGGGCTCAACCAAACTCTCTATGAAGGGCCCAGTACGGGCATGACCCACACACTTGCTAACTACCCGATCTGGACTATCAATAGAGGCCGGATGGAGAACGGGGAAATGACCGAGACGACTTGGGAGTACAATGCTCTCAGTAAGCCGATGGTCGTCCACATAAATAAGTCTGACTTTATGTGGCCCGAGGTGAGTGTAGGCTACACTCTTACCCGAGTACGACTATACACGGCATATTTCAAAAATTTGAATTATTACGTTCCGAAGTACTACGACAAGCTCATCAACAATATCCTCAAAAGACCAAAGATCCTACAGACCCAGATTCTTTTGGATTCGCTTGACATCCAAAGTCTGGACCTGTTCAACCCGATATGGCTGGAAGAGCATGGGTTCTGGTTCTACGTCTCTAAGATTAACAATTTTCAAGCTGGAAAGATAACCAAAGTAGACCTAATACGAATGTGATATGGCCGAAGAACAGAAAAATACAATTTACAACGTCCGTGTAACAGCTGAGGATGCCCTCAAGACGTTAGCCGAATTGAAACTCCGGTCCCAGGAGCTGAGGGATCAACAGAAGGCTCTGGGCAAAGTGACCGAGGAGAATGCCCAAGAATACTACGCACTTGACAACCAGATCAAGGCAATCAACAGCGAGGCGAACAAGTACCAAAAGCAGATCCAAAACAACATTAAGCTCCAGAACCAACAGGAGGCCAGTCTGAACAAGCTCAGAACTCAGTTGGCTTTGGACAATGCCGAGTTTGCAGAGTTGGGCAATTCGATGCAGGACGCAGCTCGTAAAGCCGAGCTCGGAAAGCGTATTGCAGAGACCACTGAGGAGCTCAAAGCTCAGGAGGAGGCACTCGGGGACTACCGCCGATCCGTTGGTAACTACGAGAAGGCAACGGATAACCTGAAACAGGAGCTCAACGACTTGACAGACACTCTGATCCGGATGGCTCAAGCCGGGGATACGAGTTCAGCATCCTTCAAGGAGATGGTCAAGCGAGCTGGTGAGCTCAAGGCGGCAGAGGACACGGTCAATACAGCCATCGACCAGACCGGACGAGGAATTGACACACTGGTCGCTGTCACGGATGCAACTTCGGCAATCACTTCCGTCTACGGTTTATGGACCACAGCCACTCAGGTACTGGGGAGCGAGAACGAGGAGCTCAATGCTACCATGACGAAGATGATAACCATCATCACGGCTCTCTCCTCCTTGTCTTCTCTCCAAGCAGCTCTCTCCAAGACGGAGGCCACTTATCGTGCTGCATCCAACTTGGTTCAGCTGGTTGGCATCAACCAGACTCTCGCCGAGACAAAAGCTATAGCTGCTAAGAATGCCGTTCAGGGAGCTGGCAATATACTCACCAAAGCAGCAGCAGCTGCTACCTGGCTTTGGAACGCGGCTTTGGCTGCCAATCCTGTTGTGTTAGTGGCAGCGGCAGTGGGCGGATTGGTAGCTGGAGTGGTTGCTCTTACGAACGCATTTAACAGTAATACGGAAGCTCAGGAGAGAGCAACTCGGGCAATGGAGGCATACAATCGAGCTGCCGAAGCCTCCACATACGTACTGGACCAGATCGAGACCAAGCGGAACACTCTGTCAAAAGCCGAGGAGATCCGGGGTAAACGAGAAATCGAAAACCTCAAAGCCAATCATGCCACTTCGGAGCAGATTGCCGAAGCTCAACTCAAAACAGCTAACAAGCTCCGGGAGATTGAGGCGAGCGCAGCTCGTCAAAGACAGATGGCTGCAATGGATGAGTTTGACTCCTTGAAGAAGGTTATTGCGGCCAAAGAAGAGGAGCTCAACACGTGGTCAGGAAGCTTGGACAAATACAAGGAGGCCAAAAAGGAACTCGACGACTTGAAAGGTCGATACCAAGAACTGTTCCGGACAATCGAGAATGAAGGAGCTGCAGTTGCCAATTTGGCTCTCGAGACTGCAATAGCCAATCGAGAGGCTCAGCAGTCCATTGCTGACAAGGCTTTGGAGGTTGCTTTGAAGAACTCGGAGGCTATGCAGAAAATCCGGGAAGACGATCTCCGATTCCAAACCACGTTCCAGTCCACGAGCATCGCTATTAGAATGGAGTATGAGAAAAAGCTCTACAAGGCAGCTCAGGATGGAGCCCGGGAGCGCCTCGCTCTCCAAAAAGCTCACGGCAAAATCACTAACAAGGAGTATCAGACGGCTCTGAATGCCATGGCTCGGTCTGACAAGCAGTTCTATGAGAACCAAGCCAAACAGCTTAATGACTACCTTGCTGGGGTGAGAGCCAACATATTGGCTGTAGCCTCCGGAGGCACAGTCGACATGCAGATTGCCCAGGTTACTCAGAAGTACCAGGACGCCATGAAGGAGCTGGCCAACATTCAGCCTCCTCAGTTCGTGAGAGGTATGAGCGAGGAGGAATACCAGAAAGAGTATGCCGCTTATGAGCAGTTCCTGGTCAACAGAGTCGAACTCGAGAAACAGATTCAGCAGAACCTCCAGGATGAAATCAAAAAGATCCGCGAGGACGCTACCAAACAGCAACTTGACCGGTTCAACCAAGTTCTCAACGAACAGTATGCCGAAGATCTCTCAAAGGCAGCGGACAACGAGAGAAAGAAGCTGGAGCTCGAGAATGAGATGCTCCAGAAACAAATCGAAGCCAGGAAAGCTGCCGGGGAGAAAACCTATGAGCAGGAGGCCCAGCTCCGAGCCAACAATCTTCGTCTCCAGCAAATGGACCTCGACAAGGAGCTCGCTCAAGCCGAGTTAAATCACAAGTCCAAGTATGAGATCCGAAAAAGGTATCTGGAGGCCGAGTTGGCAGCAGCTCAAGGAAACGAGGACGCCATTGCTCAGATCCAACTCGAGATGGCCGAGAACGAGGAAGCTCTGTGGGAGGAGAGGATCGAGAAGCTCCAGGAGTATGCAGAAATGGCCTCCGGCTTCGCCACTGCTTTCAACGACTTGGCCAGTGCTCTCGGGGAGCGTCGGGCTCAGGAGGTAGAAGAACAATACAGCCGGGAGGAGCAGGCATTGGCAAACATGTACGCTAATGGTCAAATCACGGAGGCCCAGTACAACGAGAAGAAAATCAAGATGGAGAAACAGAAGGAGAAGGAACTGGCCAAAATCGAACGGGAGCAAGCTATCCGAGAGAGGGCAATGGGCTCCTTTGAGATTGGCATCAATACTGCCATCTCCATCATGGCATCCGCTAAAATGGGATTCCCTATGGCTATACCGTTCATTGCAGCAGCTGCGGCTTTGGGAGCAGTTCAGATGGCAGCTCTTTGGGCAGCTCCTCTGCCGAAAGCCGCAAGAGGTAAATACATTGAGGGACCCAGTCATGCCGCTGGAGGAGTGCACATTGAGGCGGAAGGAGGCGAAACCATCATTAATAAGAAGTCGAGCCGTATGTTCCTTCCTCTCCTGTCAGCCATAAACGAACTCGGTGGCGGAGTACCGTTCACTAAAGTTGGGTCGGACGGGGGATATGCTATCCGATCATTCGCTGAGGCGTCGGAGCCCATGAATCGGCTTGATATGGAGAGGGCAATTCAAAAAGCATTTGGCCAGGTGAGAGTGATTGCTACGATCGAAGACATCCGGAGGGAAGATGCTAACTACGTGCAGATTCAGGACCGGGCTAATTTTTAAATAGTCCAGCACAAATAGTATTTCAATATCTATTAGGAATAATTATATTTGTATCGAAATAATTTGGCACATGATATTCATCAACTTAAAAGGCGCAATTGACTCCGAGGAGAATCGGGTTATGATGGAGCTCTGGGGAGGTACCTCAGAGATCTGTTCCGTGGAGACCTTCCGCCGGGTACTTGATGAACACCCCGACGAACAGGAGGTGTGCATCAACATCGACTGTGACGGGGGCTCTGTTGAGGAGGGCTTCAAGATTTACGACCTCCTTCGCATGAGCGGGAGGACGATATATACAAATATTGTCGGGGGATGCCACTCGATGGCAGTGTGCATCCTGTTGGCAGCTCCGGCAGAGAACCGGTCGGCAAACAGGAATTGCCGGGCACTCATCCACCGGGTATACATGCCTGTAGGGGATTGGCTCACTTCAGACGACGCTCGCAGCATTGCCGAGGAGTTGGCATTGGAGGAGGAGGCTATTCTCGACGTGTACGTCGAGAGGACAGGTCAAGACCGGGAACGGCTCCGCAATGTCATGCATGAGGAGCGAATCCATGATGCCAAATCACTTCTTGACTTGGGATTCATTTCCAAAATCAATTCATACAACACAAACCAAATTTTTAATGCTATGGCAAAAAACGAAAAAAGCGCTTATGAAAAATTCATGAGCAAAGTCAAGGCATTCCGGAATGGCAAGAAAGGCGCTCCCGCCAATTTTGACTATCTGGATGCTGAGGGTCAGGTCGTTCTCCAGACCGTAGGTGAAGAGGACAATCTGGCCGAAGGTGTAGAGGCAACTCTCGCCAACGGCGAGACGTCGGGCACTGTCGTTCTGGAAGACGGCCGGGTGGTTACTGTCGAGGACAACATCGTCACCAGCATCGAGATGGAGGACACCGAGTCTCTCGAGGACCGCGTTGCAGCACTGGAGGCGATGCTCGACGAGGCAACGAACCTCATCGAGGAGCAGGAGAACGAACTCCGCAACCTCCGTGGTAGCAACTACCGCCCGAAGAACCGCAAGACGGTTCTGCCCGGAGGCAAGAAGCCCGAACCCTCGGCAGCTGACCTCAAGAACGAAGCTCGCGAAAAGCTCCAGAAGGTCAACGCTGCCAAAAAGATCCTCAAGTAGTCAAACTCAAAAACTTTAAGAACTATGGCAGTTAAAAACGGCGGATTCCTCGACATGGACAAGTTCACTTTTTGTGAACGGGTCATTCAGGCAATCTCGGAGATGATTATGGAGGACACCATTCAGGGTCCTGACATCAACTCCATTCACACAGTTTTCCCCGACATCGTCACTAACACCGAGGTGGGTTACATCGGGGAGGGTGGCATGGTCGGCGTGGTCAACACCGGGTGTAACCCGACTCCTCAGCCGTGGAACATCAACACCCGCAAGCTGAAATGGGAACCCGGCACCTGGGAGATCCTCCTGTCCCAGTGTTACACTGACCTTCAGCAGTCGGCAACTATCTACTCTCTCCGCACCGGCGTCGACATTCCGGACTTCACGGACACGGACTACATGAACATCGTCATCGAGGTTCTTGAGCGCTCCATCATGGACTTCTGGTACCGCCTGTTCTGGTTCAACGACAAGGACGCCAAGGATGTTACCAATAGTGGTATCATTACGGACGGTCTCGACCTGAAATTCTTCACCATCATCAACGGTTTCTGGAAACAGATTACCACGCAGGTTACAGCCAATCCGTCCCAGCGCGGAGCAACAATTACGGAAAATGCCGGGGCATCTTACGCAGCTCAGAAGCTTACTCCGGACAAGGCCAAGGAGTACATCCAGTCGGTCGTGTTCAGTGCCCCGCTTCTGCTCCGTCAGCAGTCTGACAAATTCATCCTCGTTACCCAGTCGGTCTACGATGCCTATCAGCAGTCTCTTATGGACGCTTGCTGCCTTGAATCGGCTCGCTTGGCTCTGCTGAATGGCATGGAGGCTCTCAGCTTCAATGGCATCCCTGTCATCGCAATGCCCATCTGGGACAAGATCATCGCTACGTCGGAAGACACTGGCACGAAGCTCAACAATCCCCATCGAATTCTCTTCACCTCGAAGAGCGTGCTCGGCATAGGTGTTGATGCAATCGACAGCTTCGAGAAGATGCGGGTCTGGTACGAGTACAAAGACCGCGTAGTCTACGTAGAACTCATGGGTCGGGCGGATGCCAAGCTCACTAACCCGGATCTGTTCTCGGTAGGTATCTAATCCTCAAAAATCTAAGAAAATGGCAGGACTTGATTGTTCTAAAATCAAAACAGGATTCATCAACCAGGTGTGTGGTAAGCCGGCAATCGCCGGCACCACCGCCAGGGTGATTCTCCTCAGCTACTCGGACGTCGACAAACCGAAGTCTGTTGTAACTGACAACGTTATCTCTTCGCTCATCCTCAAGGCCGGTGCCACTGGTTACGAAGTCGACTCGCTGCCCAACGCAACAGTTGGCTCGGACACCATCAATGCTGGCACGTATCTCAAGACCCACCAGCACAACGTGGTCGTCCGAATTTTCAAGAAGTCGGAAGCAGCCAAGAAGTTCGTAAACGGCCTGACCAATGCCCGCGTCATCGCTATCGTCGAGAACAACGATACGGGTGACAACGGAGACACAAAGTACGAGGTGTATGGCTGGGGCTCGGGTCTGGAGCTCACCGAAATCACTGTCACTACCGAAATGACCGACGGCGTCGCATACCAGGTAACTCTGGCCAACGGCACCATCGCTCAGGAAGGTTCGCTCCCGATGAGCCTCTTCAACACGGATGAGAAGACCACAGACCTCATGGTAGGCGGGCTTCTGGCTGGCGGAACGGAGGGTACTGTACCGGCTATCCTGCGGTTTTACCCGTCGGAAGGCCAGGCTAAAATTGGTAACGACGTGCCACTCACTCTGCAGAGGTCCTCGTGTACCAACATCTCCGGAACGGTTACCATGCCTCCTGCGCCAACTTCCACCAAGCCAGCAGAGGCATTCCCGGGGTCTGGTCTTCCGGCAAATTACGTGTTCCTGAACGCCGCTGGCCAAGCAGCTACAAATCCTCCCGTTCTTCAATACACGAAGGGCTCGGCTGGAACTGCAACAACTTGGGGAGCAAGTGTCGCTGACACAGACATCCGTAAGGATTATGTCAACGGGGAATACGTAGTAATTCTCACCACATACGCCGGAACGCCCAAATCGTAACGGCTATGACTGACATGCTCGAAAGACTGAGAGCTTACCAATCCAAGTATGGGTCCCTGAAAGGCGAAGCCTATCGGGCCCATACATTGGAATTGGAAAAGAACCCCGCTCTCCATCGAGAAGTAGATGAACTTTCTCGGTACTTTTTGAATAAGTCAGTTTCCCGATGCGGCTTCTGCCTGATCGAAGCCGACTTAGCATTAAGACGAATAACAGAACAACAAATGAAAAACGTAGCACACCCCGATTACGAACTCCGAGCAGGTACTCTGCTCCACGACCCGATCAACAAAGAGTTCAGCAAGATCCTCACCCCGAGGAACATCACGGAGGATCTCTGCCTGTACCACATCGCATTCAACAAGGATGCGCTCTCGTACTTCACCCGAGTTCCAGAAGACCTGAACGACCGACTGGAGAAATTCATGTCTCGTTATGGCAAGGAGATGCCGGACAAGGACGTGGAAATCAAGAAGCGTCAGGCTCAGGTTCTGAGCAAGCAGATCGATTCTGTCAAAGCCGAACTCGAAGAGCTGAACAAGAAACAGATCGAGCTGAACGCCAAGCTCGACGAGTACTCCAAAGCCATGGAGGCAATCCATGCCATTCTCGACTCGGCATCCGCCGAGGAGAAGACCGAGGAGAAGACCGAGGAGAAGACCGAGGAGAAGACCGAGGAGAAGACCGCCGACATCGACACCGAGGTGAAGGAGTTCATCGACGCCGGGATGGATCTGGAAGCCATCAAAGAAGCCTATGCAGACTCGCAAATGTCTGCCGGGGAGATCGAAGAGGCTTACAACCGGATAGTCAATCCCGTTTCGGAGGCTCCCAAGAAGGGAGCCAAAAAAGGAGGGTCCAAATAGGACTGGTAATAGGACGGGGTCGCTTCCCGTCCCTCCTACTATTAAAATTACGCCAGTATGAAAGTTGCACAGATCAAATCAGCTCCTCAGTTCGAATCCCGGGACTGGAGACAATATGGCATCCAAACATACGGAGATACCAACGACTTTCCCCAGACAGTCAGCGAGATTGTTCAGGCTTCAAAGACCGGCAATGCCTGCTTGAGCATATACAATGACTTTGTATACGGTCACGGATTCAAAGATCCGGGTATCTACAAATTGCGGGTCAACAAAGAAGGGGAGAAGCTCGACAAGATCCTCCGCATGGTCTGCAAAGACTTCACGTTATGGCATGGGTTCGCCATCCATGTTAACTACAATATGAACTTCCGCGTCAGCTCGATTCACCACATTCCGTTCGAGTCTCTCAGACTTGCGAAGGCAGACGACGATGGATTCATTGGCCGGACGGCATATCACCCCGACTGGGGTCACCGAGACAAGACGAGATCCCGGTGGTCCCCGTCTGACATTGAGTGGTTTCACCTCTTCAACCCGGATCCGGAGGTTATCCTGAACCAGGTAGAAGAAGCTGGCGGATGGGACAACTACAATGGCCAGATCCTCTACTTTTCCGGAGACTCTGAAGGCAGTCCATCTTATCCGATCCCCATATTCATCGCTGAGATGACTGACATGAGGACCGAGGAGGCACTTGCTAACGTAGCCGGCCGAAACGCATGTTCCAACTTCTTGTCAGCGGGCATTCTGGTAGACATCAAAGACGAGACTCAAGACGAATCCCAAGTTAACGAGACTCAGGAAGAACTCAACAAGTTTCAAGGAGACGAGAACACCTCTCAACTGTGGTACATCCAGTGCAAATCCAAAGATGAGGTGCCCCAGTTCATAAGATTCTCCGGGGAGAATTACGACAAAGCATTCGAGGTAACCCAAAGAGTAATCCCCGAGAACATTGGTCAAGCCTTCAAGCAGCCCCCCATCCTCCGGGCTGTTGACGTGGGGGCTAACTTCGGGGCTGACCTCATGACCAATGCCTACAAGTACTACAATTCTGTTACCGTCCGGGAGCGTCAGCAACTGGAGGAGACTTTCGTATCAATATTCGAGTACTGGTGGGCTCCTTTGGAAAATCCCGACTTTACCATTCAGTCTCTCACGTATAATGCCGGTGAGTCCATAGCAGACCGAGTCGGCAAGGAGAACATGACACAGATCCTGGAGATCATCCGGGACCAAGCTCTCTCTACTGTCCAGAAGAAAAATATGCTCAAGCTCATTTACGGTCTTTACGACGAGGAGATTATAAAACTCATGCCCGATGATACTCAACTCTAACGACCTTCGGAATGTTCGGCCGATAGCCGAGAACATCAACGATCCGGCCAGACTGGAGCCATATATCCGGGAGGCTGAGACTCTCAGACTGGTGGATGCCATAGGAGCCAATCTCTACAGATGGCTCGACGAGACAGACTTTTCCGGCCCCGGTCCTTTCCAATACGGGGACGTAACCATTACAAAAGATCAGTACACTGCCGCCATGGAAGGCGGGTATTATGATGGTGGCTGTTCCGGGGATGGTCGAAGCGAAGGACTCAAGATCGCCATTGCATACATTGCGTATTCCCGATTCATCGTCAACAATCCAATCAACCCCACTGCCTTCGGGGTGAGGTACAAAGATGGCGAATTCAGCACTCGAGTAGAAGACAACATCATCATCCGTAGCTCGAACGAAGCACGGAACATCGGGGAAGCCTACCTCGAGAAGGCTATAAATCATCTTAAAGCTCTGCGGTTACTGACTCCATGTACTGAATACAAGGAGTCCCCGTCTCGTAAAATGATTATAGGACGTAATAAATTATAAGTTTAACAGATATGGAGGAGGAAGTCATGAGAGCGGGAAAATGGATATGCGGGAGCATTGTAGGGTTTTGGGGGCTTTTAGCTCCGGTCCAGGTCCTTATCCTCTGTGTCTGTATTGCCATTATCGTCGACTTCATAACTGGAAATATTGCTGACTACAAGCGCCACAAACGAGCCCATCAAAAATATGTGTTCAAAAGCGAGAAAATGTGGGACACGGGTTGGAAGTTGGGGCTCAGCATTATCGGTATTGGCATGGCCTACATGCTTGACGTGCATGTCCTCCCGAACTTGGGGGGTCTCAACCTTGCCAACTTCTTCGCTGCTTTTGTGGTCGGGACTGAGTTTTGGAGCTTTCTGGAGAACTCCGCAATCATTTCGAATCATCCCATATTCCGGGCTCTCCGGTCATACATGGAGAGATCGGTCAGCAAGAAAACTCAAATAGATTTTGAATGCCATGAAGACAAGTAAGTATTTTAAGCCCGAAGAATTCGAGCGATGCAATCCGGCTTGCTCCATCGAAGACATGGACCAGGACTTCCTCGATCTCCTGGATGACCTCCGTGAAAAGGCAGGCATCCCCCTCGTCCTCAATTGTGCTTATCGTTCCAAAGAACACGATAAGGCAAAAGGACGGTCCGGCAACAGTGCTCACACTCAAGGTGTGGCAGTAGACATCCGGTGTGCATCGGGCCCCAATCGGATGAAGATCCTCCAGGCAGCCATTGCATTGCAGATCCGGAGGATAGGCATCGACGGGAATTTCATCCACGTAGATGCTTCTAAAACCCTCCCGCAAGACACGATATGGACTTATTAAAGAGAGTACTCTGCACAGTAGTTCTTGTAGGTATAGGCTTTATAATCGGACGTAGAACAGTCGAGGAAAAGACCGTTATAAAGTACGTCGATTTACCCCCAATTCAGGGGGAGGTCAAAGTCCCGGATTTGGTTCCAAAATGGGAGGGTTTTAGGAATCCAATCAAATTGATATATATCTATAAGGACCAGGAGGAAAAGGTTCCCAAAACACCCCCCGAAATCACAAATAGTGGGGGTTTTGGGGAGGTCCAAAAGGAGGTTGACACTCTGGAGAGCGTAAAAAGGACAATATTGGACTGGAATACGACCAGAAAATACGCTGGAACATTCTTCAAAGACCCCAAAATTGGCCAATTTGACTGGGAGGCTACAATCCAATACAACACTCTCCAGCATCTTACGTATAAATACATTCCAGTTCGAGAACAAATCAAAGAGACGAGGTCCCCGAGATGGTCCCCATTTCTCAGAACTTCGGCTAACTCATTCGGGCAGATCGGAGCTGGTGGGGGCATTTATTACAGAAATTTCGGAGTAGATATATCCTATGTGCGGGACTTCGAGCTGACCCGATCGGGGTATGAGATTGGCTTTAGCTGGAAATTTTAGGACACTACTCCGTCCCGGGCTTAGGGGAGCCCGGGTTTTTTGTGTCCACAAGCCGAGGATATTGGCCCCCGTGGCAAGGACCAGCAGTAAACAATGATAAACAATAATAAACAATCATTGTTTCTCCATAATCGATTGAATATCAATGAATTAGGCCCTTGTAAACAATGTAAACAATAATATAGGAGGAAAACCTGAATAGGGAATATGTGTTCTAATATTGGATAATGGTGTTCTTAAAGAGGATGATACCCCCATAAAAAGGTTATATAGAAACCATTGTTTACATTGTTTCTCCGGGGGTGATTTTAGGGCCTAACCCATTGGGTATCAATCACTTAGGTGAGAAACAATGAAAAATTTATTGTTTCTCTGCTATTTTTCCAGCATTTTATCGTAGTATTTGTAGCAGAAGTATTATATTTGTGATACAAACAAAAACAAACTACAATATGAAAACCATCACCTACACCATCACCTACACCAACAATCAGGGACTCGAACTCAAGATCAACAAATTCACCTCCGGGCAGTTCAAATGGGCATTCAGCCTTACCTTCAACAACGGAGTCCATACCTTCTGCTACACCATGACGGAACTCAGGACCATCCTACTGAAAAACGGGATGATCCGGAAATGGGCAGCCAATCATTATGAAAAAAAATCGAATGGATTGCATTGCCGGAGTATACGACAAGTTCTACCGATACAACAGAACAGACGAAGGACAGGCATACGATAAGGCTTGGCAAGCTCAGAACCAAATCACTCAGAACGAAACAGTCAAATTCCTCTATACTGAATAAAAATAGGGCCTCAGGGTCCTATTTTTCCAGCATTTTATCGTAGTATTTGCAGCAGAAGTATTATATTTGTGATACAAACAAAAACAAACTACAATATGAAAACTATTACTTACGTTAACTCCAGAGGCATCCAACTCAAAATTAGTAAATTCGAGTCTGGTCAATTCAAACACTCTTTCAAACTTACTTTCAGTAATGTAGGTCTCCACACGATATGTCACACAATGTCCGAGCTACGTTACATACTCCTCGAAAACGGGATGACCCGAAAATGGGCAGCCAATGTAAAAGACCGATTTGACCCCCTCACAGAGGAAAACGTACTCATCAGCCGATACAGAACCCCCGGCGGATCTGAGATGGAAGTTTTCAATACGAGCAGAGGCCCATACGTAAACATGGTAAAAACAGGACTGGGGATGGGCTACATGAAACCCCAGCTTCTGGAGCATAAACTCAATCACTACGGGTTCAAACAGTTTTAATTCTTGGGACCCCAAAATAGGGGTCCCAACTTTTTTCTCATTTTTCAATCAAAAAATTTTTTACTTCAAAAAACTTTTCTTATATTTGTGATACAAACAAAAGGATAAGACAATGACAACTACAAATTACATTAACAGCAACGGTTTAGGACTTAAGGTTACCCAGCTTCCTTCGGGTACTTTCGACCTCTATTTCAGCAACGGGTTCATCTCCACCTGCTACACAGAAGAGGAGCTCCAGGACCTCATCCAACGAAAAGGCTTTCAGAAATGTTGACCACATACATGAATCCTCAGCTAACCAGATTGGACGTAGTAACTACGGAGGACGGGTATCTGTTAACCCTCAATCAGGTAATGGAATTAAAAAAAGCAGAAAATAGAACACGTAGAAGCATTCATTAAGGAACATAAATTCAAGCCAACTATTATGGAGAAAATCGAATGGAGCACTCCGGCACGGCCGGCAATCAGAGAAGACTATTTCTCAAGTCTCATAGGTCCCGAGGTTGAACCGGACAAAGTGGTGGAGCTTATAAACAAAATGCAGGAGCGAGTTAACAGTCTTGACGATGAAACAGTCAGTCATATTTCTTTTGTCCTGTTGGAGATGGTCAAGGTAGTAAACGAAGCCACCGGAATGAGACAACTACTGACCAAACGAGAGGCTCTTCTCGTCTGCATGGGATTCAAAACTGGCGAAGCATACGTCTGCGGTAAGTATGGAATTAACGAATAGTAAAACATGGAAGAAAAATTCAACTGGGACCTCCCGGCAGATCCGGACCCCAAATCGGACAACTATTACAACGGAATCGTATCCAAGGAACTGAAAGACCCCAGCAATGTAGGAGAGACCCTCTTCGGGGTTATTCACAGAGAATCAGTTACCAATCAGTCGGATTTTGTAAATGAAGGGATTCAGTCTATTCTTGACCGGATGGGTATTAAAACCGACAAGCCTCTCACAAGAAAGGAGAAACTCCTGGCATTCATCGGGTTTAAAGCTGGCTCAATGTGGGAGAGGTTGATAGAATATCAAAGCCAGGCAGAGCCAACAGCTTCGGCTAACCCCATTGAGACTGTTTTGATGGGAATCCTCAAAACAAACGGAAAAAAATGCTGATTTTATCGTAGTATTTACCGCAGAAGTATTATATTTGTAGTGTAAACAAAAAAACCTACATAACTATGAAAAAGATTGAAAAATACGTAGTATTCAAGTATGAAGACGAGTTCGGATTCCACTACATGGAAATGGACAAGCTTCCCGGGGAGGGACCTACATATATGGAACCCGTCTCATTCGAGAAGAAGATCAACCCCAACTGTACTCCGGGGGCTATCACCCACCAGCCGTTTTCAGAGGACGGCAAATCGGCTTGTGTGCTCAGCTCCAAATTCGTCCCCGTGGCGGGTTGGTGGACCGATAAAGCAGACGTCCGGGAATGGCAGGAACGAACCCGGGTTTACAGAGCCATCAAGGAGCTGAAGAAGAAAGGAGAAGACCTCAAGCTCGAGAAAGCCATTGAGCCTCTACGAGAAGTATATTCCCGGATTAACCCCAGCAGGAGGAGCATGTTTATTGCTCAGGTGGTCTATCTCCTCACCAAGTAAACATTTTTCATTAAAAAGATTGAAAATATTTCAATATCCGGGGAAAATTGATTATATTTGGGATAAACAACATGGACAACACAATGACTATCAATCTCAGAGAATTAATTGAACAGAGAGGTCTCCGACTTCAAGAAGTGGCAGAAATCCTGTTCCCCGATAACAGATTCCCCCGAGCAGCTCTCAATCGGGTTCTCAATGGAAAAACTCTGTTGAATTCGGAGCAAGTCTCCCGATTAGCAGCTTGGCTTGGGGTATCAGTCGACAATCTCTACAAAGGAGCATGGAGCTCCGAGTTAAAAGGAGAGACGTGTATCTTGACAAACGGGAACTACCGAGCAGAGTTACAGATCAAGTCCGGGGAGACAAAAGTATTCCACCTCGGGTCCCTGTTTCACGAAACTGTTCTCCATGACCCGGCCATCCCCCTCAGCAAGTACATTGAACTCCTGAACACCATAATCAAAAATCATCAAGCCAATGAAAATCGAAATTAAGTTCGAGGCAAACCTCGAAGAAACTCAGGATCTCGAAATGGTCCGCAAAATTTGCCAAGTTATCGGAGCAAATCCTGTGACAGTCAAGACGACTGACATCAAGAAACCAGCTCCTGCACAGGACACGAAGAAGCCAGCACCGGCTCCGGCTCCAGCCCCCAAAAAGACGGAGGAGCCCGAACCCATGCCGATGGATGCGAACTCCTCTTTGGGTTCCGACCCCGCTGTCTCCATTCAGGACATCCGGACTCTCCTGGCAAGTAAGGTGGACAATCACCGCGAAGCCATCCGGGCAAAGCTTACTGAGCTGGGGGCAAGGAATGTGACGGGACTGGATGCCCGAAACTATGACGCGTTCTACGAATTCCTCAAAGATCTTGCATAATGGGAGCCCCGGATCATTCATCTCGTAAGCACGCCATGCTTTCGGCATCAAAGGCAGATCGGTGGATCAACTGCACCCCCAGTGCCAGACTGGAGGAAAAAGTTGAAGAAACCGGCAAGCCTTCAAAGTATGCTGAAGAGGGTACTCTGGCTCACGAGATGGCAGAATGTTACCTCCGAGCGAGGTTCCGCATAACGCCTGTTGACGTTACGTCTGCTGAACTCCGGAAGCTGAAGAAGAGTGACCTCTACACTGAAGCCATGGATGAGCCCGTAATGGCTTATTGCCAGTACGTAACGGACCAATATACGGAAGCTCTGCGGAAAACCAAAGACGCACTCATTCTTCTGGAGGAGCGACTGGATTTCTCGGCTTGGGTCGAACAAGGATTCGGCACTGGAGACGCTTGTATTATCGCTGACGGGGTCATGGAGATCATAGACCTCAAGTTTGGCACTGGCGTTCCGGTTTTCGCTGAGAACAACGCTCAGTTGATGTTGTATGCTCTCGGGGCTTTGTCCAAATTCGAGATGGTCTACGACATCAACATGGTGAAGTTGACTATCGTCCAGCCCCGACAGGAGCGGATCTCGTCATGGGATATTACCCCCGAAGATCTCTACAAATGGGGTGAGGAAGTAGTGAAGCCCAAAGCAGCTCTCGCTTACTCCGGGGAGGGGGAACTCCAAGTCGGGCACTGGTGCAGGTGGTGTAAAGTCAAAGCTCTGTGTCGCAAGATGGCAGACCACAATTTGGACTTGGCCAAACACGAGTTCAAAGAGCCCGAACTCCTAACCACTGAGGAGCTCGCTCAGATTTTCGAACAAGCCCCCATGCTCCAAGAATGGGTAAATGCTGTATCGGAGCACCTGCTCTCCAAAGCCATCTCGGGCGAGAAGATTCCTGGGTATAAGGTAGTCGAAGGAAGGTCAATACGGAAATGGACTGACGAGAATGCAGTCCAAGAAGTTCTTACCGCATGCGACTACACTCCGGATCAGTTCCAAGTTGTCAAACTGGCCGGAATCCCGGCAATCGAGAAGCTCCTCAAAAAGGACTTCGATTCACTGGTCGGGGACCTCGTCATCAAAGCTCCTGGCAAACCCACTCTCGTCCCCGAGTCTGACAAGCGTCCGGCAATGGGAATTGAACAAGCAAAACTCGATTTTTCTAGTAACTAAACTTCACAACTATGAGTGCAACAACCAAAGTAGTAACCGGCAAAGTCCGGTTCAGTTACGCCAACGTATGGGAACCCCGGGCGATGGAGGGTTCCGACCGAGCAAAATACTCGGTGTCCATCCTCATCCCGAAGACTGACTCGGCAACTCTGGCTCGGGTCAAGGAGGCCATCGACACGGCTCTCAAAGAAGGCATCGCCAAATTGGGCGGCAAGATTCCCCCGACGTGGAAGAACCCCCTCCGTGACGGGGACACCGAAAGACCGGACAATCCGGAGTATGCTGGGCACATGTTCGTTAATGCCAACTCGGACAACCGTCCTGGCATCGTGGACATCAACCTCAACCCCATCATCGAAAAAGAGGATTTCTACTCCGGATGCTATGGCCGGGCGTCGATCAATTTCTACGTCTTCAACACGAATGGCAACAAAGGCGTTGCTTGCGGGCTGAACAACCTCCAGAAGTTGGCTGACGGAGAACGTCTCTCCGGGGGTTCTTCGGCAGAAGAAGACTTCGGCCAGAATCCGTGGGACGACGACCTTATGTAGGTTGGTATGCTGGGTCTTATTTGGGATTAGGGGTTCGAATCCCCGCCCAGCAACAAATTTAACAATAATTAACATGCCGAGACGCTTATATTTCGATACAGAAACATATAGCCCTGAGGATATTAAATCCACGGGCGCCTATAAATACGTAGAATCGGGGGACTTCCAGCTCCTTATAGTGTCTTTCGCCTTTGACACCTCACCCGTTCAGGTGATTGATCTGGCCAAAGGAGAGGAGCTCCCCGACTATTTCATCTCCGCTTTAACTGACCCGGGGATCGAGAAATGGGCTCATAACGCTGTATTTGAGAGACTCGTATTTAAGCGTATAGGACTACCTATCCCGATCGATCAATTGTATTGCTCAATGACCAAAGCAGCCTATTGCGGACTGCCTTTGGCTCTGGATGAACTCTCCAAGGCGTTGGTCCTCGGGGAGCACGGGAAGAAGTCGACCGGTAAAGCTTTAATCCGGTTTTTCTGTTCCCCGTGCAAGCCAACCAAGTCCAACGGGATGAGGACTCGGAACATGCCGGACGACGACCCGGACAAGTGGAACGAGTTCAAGACGTATGCCGAATATGACGTGATTGCCGAACGCGACATCGTGGAACAGCTGGACCAATTCCCATTCCCGGAGTTCGAACGTCGGAACTACCTCGTAGACCAAAGCATCAATGACCGGGGAATTCTGATAGATCTCGATATGGCCGGGAACGCCATCTCTTTCGATGAGGTATACACGGAGGAGATGACCGACCGGATGAAGGAACTGACGGGCTTGGATAACCCGAACAGCTTGGCCCAGTTGAAGACGTGGCTCAGCACTAATTTCGGACTCAACTTCCCTGCACTGGGAAAGCCCGAAATCCTCGAATATCTGAAAAACAATCCGGAGGCTCCCGATCTGGTCAAGGAGGTTCTCGCTGGTCGGCTTGCACTGTCCAAGACCTCAACTAAGAAGTACATTGCTATGCTCAATTGTGCTGCCAAAGACCAGAGAGCTCACGGGTTATTCCAGTTTTACGGGGCCAACAGAACAGGACGTTGGTCGAGCCGTATGATCCAGCTCCAGAATCTCCCCCAAAACCACATGAAGGACTTGAGTCTTGCTCGGAGCATGGTGGAGAAGGGAGACTACGACCTCATCGAAATGTGTTACGACAGCATTCCGAATGTCCTTTCGGAGCTCATTCGAACAGCATTCATAGCACCAGAGGGAAAAATGTTTGCAGTAGCCGACTTTAGTGCTATTGAGGCCCGAGTCCTGTCCTGGTTAGCTCAGGAGAAGTGGCGACTCGACGTCTTCAACACTCATGGCAAGATCTATGAGGCATCAGCATCACTCATGTTCGGGGTTCCCATTGAGCAGGTTACGAAAGGATCGGACCTCAGACAGCGTGGTAAGACGGCAGAATTGGCACTCGGATATGAGGGATCGGTCAACGCAATGGAGAAGATGGACAAGGAGAAGAAACTGTCCAAAAAAGAAATGTATTCCATCGTAGCTCTTTGGCGCCGAGCCAATCCTAAAATTGTTGAGTTTTGGGCGGAGGTGAACGAGAAGGCCATCGAGTGCGTCCAGACCAGGAAAACCAAGAAAGTAAGTTGTCTCGTCTTTGAACATGACGGGACCAATTTGACGATAGCTCTCCCGGCTGGGAGAAAACTATACTACAGAAATCCCCGGGTGAGACCCAACAGGTTCGGGCAGACTGGCATTGTCTACGACGGCATGGTCCAGTCAGTAGGATGGACAGAGGTAGAGACTTACGGGGGCAAACTGGTGGAGAACATAGTCCAGGCAATCTCCCGGGATCTTCTCGCCGAAGCAATGTACAGACTAAGCATTATGAAAGACTTCGAAATAGTAATGCACGTCCATGATGAAGTCATTGCAGAGGTAGACGAAGACCGAGCCGGGGATTGTCTGGAAACTATGTGTAGAGTTATGGGGGAGGACCTCCCTTGGCTGAATTGCTTGCCAATGGGGTTGCCTCTCAAAGCAGACGGATACGTTACTAAATTTTATAAGAAAGACTAATGACATACGACGGGGAACTTGATATTGCAGTCGGACTGAGTGCAAGATCAAAAGTATGGAGCAACAAGAAACTGAAATGGTCTGAATTGGTCAGTCGACTCGGGGAGGAGAACAAGACCACTGAAACATTTAAGGAGTTTGTTTCTGCAAGCAAGGAAGACCAGCTCAAAATAAAGGACGTAGGCGGATACGTTGGAGGTTACCTGAGGGGAGGCAAAAGAAGTCCGGCCAATGTGGTCCACAGACAGTTGATGACACTCGACTTGGACTTTGCCCACAAAGACCTCTGGGATGACTTTACTCTCCAGTTTGACAATGCAGCTGTTCTGCATGGGACTCACAAACACTCGGATGCGTCTCCCCGGTACCGACTAATAATGCCACTGAGCAGAGAAGTCACGGCTGATGAGTATGTGGCCATAAGCCGAAAAATTGCCGGGATAATCGGCATAGACCTTTTCGACAATTCAACTTTCGAGACCAACCGACTCATGTTCTGGCCTTCTACGCCGAAGGACATGGACTACTACTTTAGGGTTCAGGACGGTCCATGGATTGATGCTGACGAGGTCCTCAACTCCTATGCCGATTGGAAGGACTCATCACTTTGGCCCACAGCTTCGTCCCGTTTCGAAGCTGTCGACAGAGCCGTTAAGAAGCAGGAGGACCCAACCATAAAGAGGGGGCTCATAGGAGCGTTCTGTAGGACGTACTCCATACCCGAAGCAATAGAGACCTTCCTCTCCGACACCTATGTCCCGTCAGCATTGGAAGACCGATACACTTACACAAAAGGCAGCGCCTCGGCTGGTCTGATCGTGTATGAGGACAAGTTCGCTTATTCCCATCATGGAACTGACCCGTGCGGGGGCAAACTTTGCAATGCGTTTGATTTGGTCCGCATACACAAATTCGGCCACCTTGACGACAAGGTCAAGGATCCCTCGTCGAAGTTGCCAAGTGTGTCAGCAATGGAGGAGTTCGTACGCAATGACCCCGACACTAAGACCACCATTGCCAACGACCACATCAACAGTGCCAAGTACGAGTTTGCCGATCCAGAGCATGACCGGACTCAGGAAGAAGTAGTCGAAAAGGAGGTTGACCCGGAGGCTGAGAGCGTCGAGTGGATGAAGGAGCTGGAGGTTGATACTCGAGGAGCGTACCTCTCATCGGATGCCAATCTTAACCTCATATTTGCAAACGACCCCCGATTCAAAAGACTGTTCAGACAGAATGACTTCGACGGTAAGAGGTACGTTTTTGGGAATCTCCCATGGCGTCGGGTTGTTAAGCCGGAGCCTGTCAAGAACGTAGACTATTCCGGGGTCAGGAACTATTTGGGTTGCGTATATGGCATAACGTCCTCGCTAAAGATCGACGATGCCATGGCTCTGGAATTTGAACGCAACCACTTCCACCCGATTCTGGACTACCTCAATGACCTCAAATGGGACGGGATCCAACGGGTAGACAAACTCCTGATTGACTACATGGGGGCTGACGACAATATCTACTCTCGCGAAGCCATCCGCAAGATGCTGGTTGGAGCAGTTGCCCGAGTTATGAATCCGGGGGTCAAATTCGACCTTGTGCTTATGCTCGTAGGACCTCAAGGATCCGGCAAAAGTACATTCATCAAAAAATTGGGAAAATCCTGGTTTAGCGATACATTCCTGACAGTCCAAGGAAAGGAGGCTCTCGAGCAGATCCAGGGGGCATGGCTTATTGAAATAGCTGAGCTCTCCGGTCTCCGCAAAGCGGAGGTTGAGTCCGTGAAGCATTTCATATCTAAGTCCGAAGACTCATTCCGACCAGCGTATGCCAGAACTTCTGAGATATATCCCCGGCAATGCGTCTTTTTCGGCACCACCAACGACAGCGAATTCCTGAGAGACCCCACTGGCAACAGACGCTTCATGCCAGTGGACGTGGTCCCCAACAATGCCAAAAAAGACGTGTTCATGGAACTGGACGACGAGATAGACCAGATATGGGCTGAGGCAGTTGTCCTGTACAAATCCAAGGAGAAACTCTATTTGAGCCACGAAGCCGAGAAAATAGCCAAAAATGAGCAAAGCTCGCACAGCGAGTCGGATGAACGGAAAGGCATCATTGAGGCGTACTTGGAACGTAAACTCCCGGACAACTGGGACTCAATGGACCTCTACCAGAGAAGAGACTTCCTGGTCGATGAGTTAAACCCCAAAGGGACCACCCCCCGAGACTACGTGTGTGTTGCTGAGATATGGTGCGAATGTCTTGGGCGGAACAGGGAGGACATGGACCGGTATAAGACCCGAGAAATCAATGACTTGTTGAAGAGCATGCCCGAATGGGAACCGTGCAAGTCTACTAAAAATTTCCCCATTTATGGAAAGCAAAAATATTACGTGCGAAAACTCGATTGAGAAACGGCTCGTCACTGAGGTGGAGAGAGTTGGTGGCTGGTGTTTGAAACTCCCCGCAATTCACAATGCTGGCCTCCCCGACCGACTCTGTCTGTTCCCCGGTGGCGAAGTCGTTTTCGTTGAGTTGAAAGCATTCGGCAAAAAGCCCAGAAAAATACAGACATTAATGCACCAGAAACTGAAAGCCATGGGCTTTCGAGTCGAGGTGATAGACACGACCATGGGTTGTAAAATGTTAGCATTAGAATATGACCGAAAATGATCTCCACCAATACCAGCTACAAGCTGTTGACCACATAATAAGCCACACGCACTGTGCTCTGTTCCTGGACATGGGATTGGGTAAAACAGTGTCTACTTTGACAGCCATCAATGAGCTCATGTTTAAAGAGGTCGAGGTCCGACGGGTATTAGTCATAGCTCCCAAAAGAGTAGCCGAATCAGTCTGGACACAGGAGGTCGAGAAATGGGACCATTTGAAGCACATTAAAGTGTCTCGCATCATTGGAACAGAACGTCAACGTCGTGAGGCTCTCGCCAAGAAGGCAGACATATACACCATCGGGAGAGACAACGTGGCTTGGCTATGCGGGCTCTACGGGGGATCTTGCCTACCATTCGACATGGTGGTCATCGACGAGCTCAGCAGTTTCAAGAATCCCAAGTCAATCCGATTCAAAGCTCTTAAGCACGTTCAGGCTTCACTCTCCCGAGTAGTAGGTTTGACTGGTACCCCGGCACCCAACGGTCTTATGGACCTTTGGGCCCAAATGTACCTCCTGGACCGGGGAGAGCGCTTGGGCAAATACATATCCCACTATCGTGACAACTACTTTAAGCCAGGACGTAGAAACGGGCATATTGTATATTCGTACGACATATCCAAAGAGAATCAGGAGCGCATATATTCAAAGATAGGGGACATCTGCATGAGCATGAAAGCTAAGGACTACCTCGATCTCCCCGAGCGCATCGACAACATAGTGGAGATCCAGATGCCCCCGGAAATCCAAAAAGCTTATGACTCCTTCGAGGAGGAACAAGTTCTCAGCATGATTGATCAGCTCGGGGACGCCGTAGAGATACCAGCTGTCAATGCAGCAGCTTTGTCCACTAAGCTCCTCCAGTTTGCCAATGGAGCAGTGTACGATGAACAGAGAGTGGCTCACGAGGTGCACACGTTGAAGATCGAAGCCACGAAGGAACTCATTGAGGACGCCGGGGGACAGTCAGTCCTCATAGGTTGGACCTTCCAGCATGACAGAGACCGGCTCATGAAGGCTCTCGCCAAGTATAAGCCCCGGGAACTCAAAACGGAGAAGGACATCGTTGACTGGAATGCTGGCAGAATCCAGGTTCTTTTGATGCACCCGGCTTCCGGGGGCCATGGGCTCAACCTTCAAGCCGGAGGACACCGCATCATCTGGTTTGGGCAGACCTATTCTCTCGAGCTGGAGCAACAATTCAATGCTCGGCTTGACCGACAAGGACAGAAGGAGGTTGTTATAGTCAATAAACTGGTATGCTCGAAGACAGTGGACCAGGACGTCATAAGAGCCCAGAAAGCGAAGACCCGGGGGCAGGATGCTCTCATGGAAGCTGTAAAAGCGAGGGTCGAAAAATATCTGAAAAAATATCGTAAAACATCGTAGTATTTGTCGCAGAAGTATTATATTTGTGATACAAACAAAAGGACAATGAAACGATATTACTACGAATTAATGGACGAGGATTACAACAGCTACGAAGCAGCTATCCCCGACGGAAGAATAAAATCCAGGGCCATTGCTCAAGCAAAACGAGCAATGAAGGACTTGGGGATCAGAAGGGCTCTACTGGCAGTCAATAGCATGAGAACCTCCAACATATTGGACATAATCACAGTCGAATTGGATTGAAATAATTTCAATTTTTCTGGTGAAAAATTTTTTTTAATTGGACATTTTTTCTTACTTTTACACTACACTTAACAACTAAACACTATGGAAAAGTTTATCGAAAAGTACAAGAGCTACAGCTCGAAAGTTCTTCAGAAGTTGGCCAAGGTCAAGACCGGTGACGAGCTTGACGCCATCCAGTCCATCCTCGCATCGAGAGGAGCATCTCAGGAACATCCGGCAGAGGAGGGCGCTGTCTACAACGCCACTGAGACCGAAGAGTACAAAGCCGAGAACGGCATCAAGGAGAACGACGAGGTCGCCGAGGAGAAGCCGAAGAAGGCTCGCAAGGCAAAGACCCCGAAGGAACCCAAGGAACCTCGCCCGTTGAAGAAGGAGATCTCTGCAGAGGAGGCCCAAGCCAATCTCGAGAAGGCCAAAGCCAACATCGGCCGCTTCTGCAAGTTCATCTGCACGAAGACCAAGGAGCAGACCGACGGCATCATCATCGGAGTTCGTCTCGACCCCCGCAACAACTTCATCCAGTACCGCATCAAGACCAACGACGGTCACGTCTGGGGCAAGGGCATCGACTCGAAGGACCTGGAGCTCGGCGAGATGGCTCCGGTTCCTGAAGAGACCGAGAAGCCGAAGCGAGGCCGGAAGAAGGCTGACGAAGCAGCTCCCGAAGCAGAACAGAACGAGCCGGAGAACGCACCGGCTGAGGAGTAAGTCAGAACTCCTCGCCAAGTGGAGCCGTCACTCCACTTGGCACCCCGGAGTGGTACAGGAGGGTTCGAGTCCCTCCCCGGGGTCTAACCTATATACTAAAAATCATGAGTAACATACTTAAACACGCTGACCAAATCATCAATGAGCGGTCGGAGGAGAAGGAGAGACAATACGGACCGTTCATGGAATGCAACCAGAAGGCCGCAGAGATCGCCTCGGTCATTACCGGTAAGCCTCTGACCGCTCTTGACGTGTCTTGGGTCCAAGTGGCAGTGAAAATGGCACGTGAATCCAATGCACACAAGGAGGACAATCTCCTTGACATGGTAGCCACAATCGGGGCCATCAACAACGAACTCGAGGAACCCAAGCCGTTAAAAGCTCAGGGAGTAGTACCTACGTACTTCTCAACCATTTCGGAGGCTGTGGACTTCATCCGGATCAGTCCCATCGAGGTGCATGAGATCAAACATGTTCTCACAGAAGAGGGACGCAGAATAGCTGTATATTACTCTCACAAAGAAGATCCGGGACAGTACAATCCATTCTCAAACATCAAGCCATGAATACACAAGACTTTAAGCCATTCATTAAGAGCTGGGAGGAGATTTATGCCCTCCAGGGGGAGCTCCAGCTCATGTACAGACCATATTTCAAGGAGCGCATCGCGAACTTTGACATCAACACTTTGGAGGATCAGGAGCTTTTCAAAAAACTCTGTTGGCAGATTGTCGAGGAGCTCACAGAAGCGATGGAGGCCAAGGACAAAAACGAGAAGGACCACGTGCTGGAGGAGCTGATCGATGCCTTCAATTTTATGCTCGAGCTTTACCAGCTGTACGGTATGGCCCCAGACTTTGCTTGGGGTCACACATACGGGTTCCGGAAGGATATTGCCGACGAGAATTTCGAGGAGAACATACTGGAGCTGATCAAGACAATAGGTTTGGCTGCCAACTGCCTCAAGAACCGGGAGTGGAGACAATCTCAGTACATGGTTGACTTGGTGGTCTTCGAGGAGAGACTTTGGAACATCTGGGCAATGTTCGCTATGCTCTTCGGGAGCATAGGTGTCACGGAAGACAAAGTCCGGGAGCTCTGGTCGTTGAAGTATCAAGTAAATCTGTTTCGCATTAAATCCAAATATTGACATGGGTAGAATATTCAAAGACTGTTTCGAAATGATCCGGGAGATGGATCGGGAGCTCAAGGTTTCCGGCATCACGGTCCCGGTCAACCATTACCAAAACCAAGAACTCAGCGGAGACGACCGGCTCACCAAGGAACTCATCGGGGTGAGCTTCGTCATCTCAAAGCCGTATCTCGGCAAACGTGAGATGCTCGACTTCATGTTCAAAGACGAGGCCGAGCTCATCGAGAAGTATTGCCGAGCAGAGCTCTCCGACCGGCTTGACCGAAACGGGGTCAATCCGGGTAAGAGCTGGGAGATCCGCCGGGACTTGTGGCAGAAGTTGGTGAGCAAGACTCGGCAGGAGGGTCGCTTCGACTACACCTATTCGGAGCGTCTGCATATCTTCCACAAGGGACCCGAAATACACCAGTTGGACAATGTCATCATGACTCTCCGGGACGATCCGCACTCCAGACGAGCAATGGTCATGATCTTCGAGCCGGAGGACACCCGGGCAACAGCCGGGGCTCTTACCAGAGTACCTTGCTCCGTCAGCTACCAGTTCCTCATCCGGAACCATCGACTCCACGTGATATATTATATCCGGAGCAATGACTTCTTCAAGCACTTCGCAATTGACATCTGGTTGACGGAGGCCATGATGGACTACGTGTTCAACATCCTCGCAGCCACCTACCCCTCTCTCAAGAAGGGCTCTCTGCACTACTTCGCTGGGTCCCTCCATGCATACAACGAGGATCTTTCAAAATGGGTAATCTATTAAGCTATGACTATCGAAGACGCAAGAGCTAAAGCTCATCAGAAATATGACGATTGCATGTTCTGTCCGGGATGCTCGAAGCTCCTGACTGGGCTCCACATGGGGAGCCGGTGTTACACCAACTGGATCGAAAGAAGGCACAACAGATCCTCGAAAATTCGAAGAAAAGACATGGCAGGAGGAAGTGAGGAGCCCATCATCATTGGGCTGGCAATAGCAGTAATAACCGGAATAGGGATTGTCTGTCTCATGGACGCTCTCAAAAACAAACTCAAGTGATATGTGCGGAATAAGTATAGCAAGAAGGGCTAATGCCATTGACAAAATACAGCATCGAGGCATCGAGTCCAGACAGATTGCAGAAGGAGGATGGTTCCTCGGTCATGTCCGTTTGCCCATTCAGACTGAGCCAGGGGATGACCTGGCTCAGCCCATAAAACTGGCAGGGGACAACGGATGGCTCCTTTACGTCGGGGAAATCTACAACTATCCTACGAGGTATTCCAGCGACGTCGAGTATCTTCGCGACTTGTTTGGATCCTCGTGTCTCGAAGACATCATCTATGAAGCCAATCACTGGGATGGCATGTGGGCAATATGCTGGTACCGGAAGGGTCAGATAATTGCCTTCACGGACCCACTCGGCAAGAAACAGCTCTACTACAACCAATATGGGGAGATCTGCTCAGAGATAACTCCATTGGTGTCAGACTTCGAGGACTTCGACCGGTACTACCGGTCGGAAGTGTTCAAATGGGGTTACAACTGGGATGACAGGACTCCATGGAACAACGTCAAGCGTATTATGCCGAATACTGTCTATTCCTTCGATGACATGAAGGTGAAGCCCACCATTATCCGGAGGGACTACTACAGATGGGGGATAGGGGAACGGAGTCATTTCGCAAAATCCGAGTTCGCCGAAGTCCTCCGGGGCTTGGTCGAGAGGTCCGTAAAACGCCGGGCAATGTACTCTAAAGTCCCGGTCGGGGCTTTGGTTTCAGGAGGACTGGATTCATCCATAGTTGCCTCTATTCTTCATCGAATGGGCCTGGGGGTTAATCTCTATATGGTGGAGAATAATGAATCAAAATTTGGCATGCTATTGTCCGAATTTTTAGGGGTTTCTATCACCTCTCTTGGCCCTATCCCCGATGATGACTGTCTGGAGAGGTGTCTCCGCTACAACGAGACACCCATCGACTTGGGCTCCATGATCCCCCAGTTCCGACTCATGGAGAAGGTCAAGGAGAAGGTCATCCTGACCGGGGATGGAGCTGACGAACTCTTCGGGGGTTATCGCCGAGTCGATGACTACGACTCCCAGCTCTCAGACGTGTTCCAGGAACTTCCGTTCTACCACATGCCTCGGCTTGACCGGGCTTCCATGAGGAGCACAGTCGAACTCCGGTCACCATTCCTGAGCCACGAGATCGTCAAGTTCGCTCTCAACTTACCCCGGGAGGACAGAACTCACAAGCGCATTCTCAAAGATGCTTTCAGCGACGTCCTGCCTCAGGAGATTCTCGACCGACCCAAAGAGCCTCTCAAGTGTCGGAGCATCCGACAGGATCCGATGGCATACCGCAAGAAGTGTCACGAAATATTCTACAACTTATGGCAATAGCTATTGGATATTACCGGGTATGGTTTAAAGGAGATGACTCCAACACGGAGGCTCAGTGGTTCAAAATGACGCTCCGTAATGGATCAATTAGACCTTCCATACGTTCCATAAATCGGGAAGAGGCTTTGTGGTGGATCAAGTCCCGAAACATGAAGGACGTTACGCCCGGCAATCCTGCGGGCAAGATATTCGAATCGGAGGGCCAACCATTCAGGAAGGCATTCCAGGAGTTGCCTCTCCATACACGCTACAATTTTATAGAAGGAGCATCTCTCTCATCAGGTACAACACATCGAGCTCGGCTCGAAAAATACTTTAAAAAATGAAAATCGTAAAAGTAAGAAACGTCAAGACCCCGACCCGAGGAACGAGTCTGTCCGCCGGGTTGGACTTCTACATCCCGGAAGACTTCGAAGCCAAACAGATCTGGCCGGGCGAAAGCATCAACATCCCATCCGGGATAAAAGCTCGAATACCCCGGGGGTGTGCCCTCATCATGTTCAACAAGAGCGGTATTGCCACCAAGCACCAGCTCCAGGTCGGAGCCTGCGTGGTTGACGAAGACTACCAAGGAGAAATCCATCTGCACGTCATGAATGTCGGCAAGGAGATCGTCATCCTCAAACCGGGCATGAAGCTGGTTCAGGGTTTGGTGATGCCGGTCTTCTACGTCGGGGTGGAAGTTCTCGAGTCGGAGGACGAGCTTTTCCCGCAATCGACTGAAAGAGGACAGAGGGGCTTTGGGTCCACGGGGGAATAGGACCCCCGGCCCCAAAAGTTGATGGTTTTATTGTTTCTTTGTTTACAATTTTTCCATGGCCCCGGCCCAAAAAGTTGGTCAAACCATTGTTTCATTGTTTACAAATCAGTGGGACCCCCGGCCCCAAAAGTTGATAAAACCATTGTTCCATTGTTTATTGGCAAAAATCTCGACAGCCCCTCCCCTAAAATCCGGGGGACCCCTATTGTTTATTGTTTATCATTCCAATGGAAAGAATCCCAAACCATTGATAATCAATCACTTAAATTAAAACAGCAGTAAACAATGAGAAACAATAATAAACAATCATTGTTTCTCGATAATCGATTGAATATCAATGATTTAGGCCCTTGTAAACAATGTAAACAATAATTTAGGAGGAAAACCTGAATAGGAAATATGAGGAAAATTATGACCAATTTAGGAAATGAAAAATCACAAAATAGAGTGCACAGAAACATTGTTTACATTGTTTCTCGGGAGGAGAATTGGGGACCTAATCAATTGAATATCAATCACTTAGGTGAGAAACAATAAGAAATTTTATTGTTTACTACTGGTCAAATATTGTTTATTATGGAAAAAACTGAGAAATTGGGGCTACCCCCAACTGGGAAACTTGGAGTGTTCCGGCGATGGCTGGGGATCTACTCAAAAGAGGAGCGGGAGGTCCTGGACTACGCCCGCAAATTGAAAAAGACCACCATGCAAATAGCACGGGGTCAGCTGGCCCTGCTATCCCGTCCGGAATGGATGCGGCACGAGGACTGGGTTGAGGTCCGCAAATTACAAAACAAATTAGAAAGGAGGCGTAGAAAATGATTGCAATTTACCTGTTGGCCATCATAGGTCTGTTCGCGATTTTCGGCGGGATCCGCCAATGGTGGATCAGTCCCAAACGGAAATTGAGCCGATCCATCAAACAGATGGAGAGAGCGGAGAGACGGATTCAAAAATTCAAAAAGAAGTCGTAGGCGAGTAGAGTCAGTAGAATTGGTCCAGTAGAATTGGTCCAGTAGAATTGGTCCAGTAGAATTGGTGCCAAATTGGTCCAGTAGAATTGGTGCCAAATTGGTCCAGTAGAATTGGT
>ENA-OROP01000720-OROP01000720.1-human-gut-metagenome-genome-assembly--contig:-NODE-720-length-35836-cov-23.034236_pt1 | contig 35836 bp, 53 predicted proteins | sample MGYA00242132_ERZ509056 | MGnify/ENA primary metagenome ERZ509056 (study PRJEB26280, sample SAMEA2338768) | human gut metagenome | biome: human gut; feature: human-associated habitat; material: faeces...
CGGCTCTGATATTCAGCGCGGATGCCGTCACTTTATACGTTCCTGCCAGCGACTTATCAAAATCCTGCGCTGCCTCTGCTTTTGTTGAGGATGATACAGAACCGGAACTGTTGCCGCCTCCTGTGCTTGCTCCTGCCTTTGAACCGTTTGAAAGCACAATAGCGGTGTGCCCGCTTGCCAGCAGAATATCCCCGCGTTTCAGATATGCGTCAGAGGTTAAGTATTTGCTCGCCGTGAGTATCTCAAATTTTCCTGTTGCATTAAGCGCGCTCTTTTCGTTTCCTGTGTAAATGTCCTTGCTTACCGTAATTCCGGCAGCATTGACGCATACAGCTACAAGGGCGCTGCAATCCGTTTCACAAGCCGTAGTAATCTTGCTTAAATCCCACCCGCAGGCTTTCGCCTGTGTATAGAGCGTTGTGCGCTGGTACTGATCGTAACCAATTTTATTGTTCGCACAAGCCTGCTCCATAGCCTTTGCGATCTTCTCCGCGTGCGTTGCGCTCTTTGGTCTAATTACGCAAATCCACGGTTTATTGTACCAGCTCCTTGTACAAACCTCTTTCCCGGTCTGATCTCCAGCACTTCCGCCCTGCGCTTTCCCTCTCTCGTCAATAGATGCATGTCCAATTTTTACAGCCATATTCTTCTCCCGCTTTTATTCTTCTTTTGTAGTTCCTGCCAGCAGTTCCCTTATCTTTTGTAAAGTCTCGTTGATCTGTTTATACAAATTATCGTAACCGAACATAGCCGCATAACATACGAGAAGCCCGACAACTACCGCTGCCAGCCAGTAATACCATAACATTACAATGCCAAAATACTGCGCCAACGCTGCCGCCGCTACTACCGTTGATACAACGGCTACAATCATTACCCATACCTGTACCGGGAATTTATCCCATGCCACTACTTTTTTTGTGATCGCAACAATGATATTTACCCATAACGTAAGTACCATTACTGCAATCAAAACCACTGCTGCTACAAAAATAATCTTCTCCATTTTCATTTCTCCATTTCTTCGCTTTCGTCCTCTTCTGTATTTCCAAACTGCCCCCATAATTTCGGGTATTTTTTCATTATCCAGTCAAATATCAGCGCCCCGGCTAATACGACTGGCAGCCCTACCCACATTATTCCTACTAAGATACTTACGACCAGCGCAATTATGCAGTATCCCCACCGCCCGATATTATCCATATCCTCGTAATACTCCGGGTATTTCTCCCTTTCTTCGTCTTCCTTTTTTCCTGTCCATAACAGGAAAATCCCCGTTGCTGCAAATGTCAGTGCTGCGCCGATCAGATACACGGTTAAAAGAATTTTCCAGTATGCCAGTATAAAATCAAGCATCTTTGCGCCTCCTATCCCTGCGCTTCTTCCTCGTTCTCTGTCTGCTGTACTTCCTCCGTCCTGTTGCTTTTTACGATCTTGCAGGCGTTTTCTACACCCGCCTTAATCATGTAACCGCCTACTACCACCCGAAAAGTTTCGTTTGCCTCTGTAATAAGCGTTGTAATTGCCGCCGTGTTTCCTAAAAACTGTACTTCCTGCCAGCTTATGAGCATAGCGAACACAAACGAAACGGCGTATAGAATTGTTACCGTCCAGACTACTTTCTTACTGAACTCCCACAGCCAGTTTATTGCCGCTGTTCTTCTTTTTCTTCTTGTTGTTCTTTTCTGCCTTGTTGCCATTTCAATCCTCTGCTCTCTCCGGCGTGTCGTTCCCATCCACGGGCGGCAGCTTCATAAATCTTTCGTGCATGGCGTGTGCTACGTCATTTCCTCCTAATGCTTCATATGCTTTATATGCCTTTTCCTCTGCCTGCTTTGCCCATACTGGCGCGCTCCCTCTGTCCTCGTATCGCAGGCAGAAATCTATAATTTCCTGCCTTAATAGTGCCTGTACTCCCTCTCTTAGTGCTTTATTCTGTGTGCGCTCCTTTTTCAGCATTGCGATCAGTACGCCATACCCTGCTGCAAATACCCACGCCACCCAGTTAGAGGATACATAATTTATGATATCTTCCACCATTTTCTGCCCCTGTTCTCCGTCCTTTACTCGGTGTATTTCTCTTTTGTGATTTCTTCATACTGCTGCTCTGTAATTCCTCGCCCGGCTAATTTCTTTTCAATCTTTACCCAGCCTTTCAGCGTATCTTTTGTAATGTATCCCATCTCGTACTTTCTTTTTAATGCTTCGTACATCCTTATGCCCCCTCTACTCCCATCAGTTCAAGTGTGATCTGTGTTTCTGCCTGCGCAAGCTGTAATGATGCAATTTCCTGCATAATCATTGTTGTGACCGGGCTTGTAAGCGCTGCCTGCTGCTGTTCATACTCCGCTTTATTCTGTGTGCACTCTTCATATACCCATTTCTTTCCCGTCTCTTCTCCCTCTTCGTCAAGCACTGTCTGCTGGGTAATGTTCCGGCGCATATATACCGTTTCCGGGCTGCTCGTTATGTCCAGCTCCTTTGGTTTTTCTTCTGCCGTGCTTTCTGCGCTGTACCATTCCATTCTTTTCGTTCTCCTTTCTTGCGTGCTTAGAAACAAGTGTTTTAAGCACTTTTATTTTGATATAAGGCTTTATGTATCTTTCGTAATATGCGTAAGTATCACTGTGCCACATCCAGCCCATACGCGATAAGAGACACGCCGCATCTACCCACGTTATTTTCCCTTTTCTGCGCACTCTATTGGTTTTCGCCCGGATGCCCTTCAAGATGCTCTTTCGTAATACTGTTCTGTCTCTGTAAAACTTAAATCCCATAAAATCAAGCGGTCTGCCTCTGTGCTTTCCTTTACGGTCTATATAGTCAAATCTGAATACTTGCCAGTTCTTCTTAATCTCCAGCCCCAGCTCTTCATGTACGAATTTCTCTATTTCTTTCCTTGCCCGGTGCAGTTCCTTTTTATTGTTTGAGAATAGTACCATATCGTCCATGTATCTTATGTAGTGCTTTATCCGCAGCTTTTCTTTTATAAAATGATCTAAAGGCTGTAAATAGAAATTCCCGAACCATTGAGACGGGTAATATCCCAGCGGCAGCCCCGGCGCGTGACTGTCGATAATGAGAAATAATTTCTTCTGTAAATCCCTGTCTCTGATCTTCCTTTTAATCGCTTTCTTTAACCGCCTATGTGGTACGCTTTCAAAGAAATGCCGGATATCCAGTTTATAAATATATTTACAATTCCTGCCGTCCTCCCGTATCCATCTTTCAACCGTCCTTTTGCCTCTGTGTACGCCTTTCCCCGGTATGCTCCCGTATACGTGGTAGTACATTCCGCGCATTGCAATAGGTACGAAAACACGCATAATAGCATGATGTGCCATCTGCTCATACATATATTTCGGCTTAACGATCTTTCGCGTTTTCTTGCAGGAATTTTCCTGTATGGTCTTTGTATTATGCCGTTTCGGTATAAAACTGTTATTTCTTAATTTTTTATCTAAAATTCTTCTGTGCTTCTCAATATCCGCTTTTACTATCGCCGCCTCTTCTCTCTTGCTTTTGCCTTTTGATGCTTTGTAAATGTCTTTTATCTGCTCTTCTGGTATGTAAATCGCATCACTCACGTTATTAAAACTTATCATCTGCAATTCTCTTTCTTATCGCCTTGCGGTACTTCGCCACGCTATACAACTTTAGGCTTTCTTCCTACGGCTACCATACCGCACCTAACGCGGCTGTATTTTCACTTTCAGCGGTATTTCAACCGCCAGCGGTGTAGGAATTTTCCGGGCTTTTGGTTAATCTTCCATAGTTTGATAAGAATGACCGGGCGCAATGTTCCAGTTCGCATTGCCAGCGGTGTTGTTCAAGTTCACGTAAGCACCGCAATTCAGCCCGTTGTTGCAGTTGCCGCCCACAAGAGGCGCAGAGACGCCCGGGAAATCCCCTATTATATTTTTACTTTCTTCTTTCTGTAAGTCTTAGCGGGGGATGTTTCCCCCGTTCCCCCTCATGCCGCTACGCGGCGTTAGGCATTTTGCAAGAAAGACCGGGCGCAACGCTCCAGCTCGCAACGCCAGCGGTGCTGTACAAGTACACGTAAGCACCGCAATTCAGCCCGAAGCCGCAGTTGCCGCCCACAAGAGGCGCAGAGACAATAGTAGGATTGATATAACCGTAATCACACGTATATGTGGAACTGCTGCCGCCAAATGTTTTAAAGAAACGTCCGGCTTTTGTCATTACGGTATCTTTCACGTATCCGCTTGCAGATGCCTTAATTCCTAAATCAGCATAATCAAAGACGGTTTCAAATCCTGCACCCGTAAAGTTTCCATCTCCATAGGGCTGTACTTTCACAACGCCTTTATCACAGATCATGTGGCAAATTCTTTCCCACTGATCTCCCCACATAGCCTCTGTGTGAAATACCTTTACCTGCTGATTATTCGTGTTGTATCCGAAAAACTGCCCCTTGTCGTTGAGCGTTCCGGCGGTTAAAATTCCGTAATGCTGTGCAGCGTCATTTACATAGCCGTTCATGTTCCCGTTGCCATATGCGCCCTGTAAATCCTCTGACTTTGCCATGATCTTAAGCAGGCATATAATATAGTTCCATTCCCACCAGCTTGTATGTTCCCATGCCTCGCCGTTCGCCTTAATGTATGTGCGTTCCTGCGTTGCGTTCTTGCTGTACATTGACTGCTGCCCGCTGATTGATCTTGCTACATTATTCAGCAGCGCGGGCTTGTAAATCCTGCGGTAAAATCCCTCTCTGATAACTCCGTCCGGCGCTGTCCTGTGATATGCGTTATATCCATCATCATATTTTATATTGCTCCAGATGATATACTCGTCTGTCTCCGTCTCATACTGGCAGAGCCATCCTCCTTTAAATGCTGCCATGGCGTTCCCGGCATAATCCGTGTTTGCCACATCACTTGCCGTTGTTCCATCCTCTTTTTTTGTGTAATCGTTCGGGGATAATTTATAGTCCTCCGTGCCATCATACTTTACCATGCAAGGGTAATTGTTCTTTACAAACTCTACATTGCCCCAGCTCCCGTAGTTAAATGTACCCTCCGAAAAATCCATTACCGCTGGTGTCATTCCCACCGCGTCATATATGTATGTTACCCGGCTTGCTTTTCCGCTGTCGCTCTTGCTGATCTTGATACCGTAGCGGACGGCTTTCTTGTGCTCTCCGCCCTCTTCCTCCAGTGCCGCCAAAATAGCCGCCGTATTTGCGTGTGTTTTGTCCAGTGTCTCTTTATCAGCTACATAAATCCGTGCCATTTTATTCGTCCTCGCTTTCCAGATATATCATTCCGCCGCTTATCCCGATTGTGTACGTTATTCCCGTTGTATCATCTGCCATACTGTTCATTCCGTCTGCGATATTCTCACAGGCTGCCGCTGCCGCCTCTGCCCTCTGTGCTGCTGTATTGGCTGCCGCCGCTTTCGTGTTCGCGCTACTCGTTGCCGCCTGTGCTCCAGCCGTTGCCGTCTCTGCCGCCTCCGCCGCTTCATTTGCCGCCGTTGCCGCTGTATTGGCTGCGCTCGCTTTGCTATTCGCTGCCTGCGCCGCCTCGTTTGCCGCCGTTGCTGCTGTATTTGCCGCGTTCGCTTTGCTGTTTGCAGAACTTGCGGCGTTGTTTGCTGCCTGCGCCGCTGCGTTCGCCTCTTCCGCCGCCTCTTCTGCGCTTTCCCCGGCATTGATAGCTTTATCTGTTGCCTGATTAACCTTGATAATGCTTTCCGCCATGTCAAGAAATTCATTATCAGAGATCAGCCCATTTTCTTTGTATACCGTCTCTACGATCTTTGTATAGTATGTGGCGCTCCGCAGTACGTTATCTCCGTTATAAAGAACGATCTCGCCGCGCCCTGTGCCTGCTGCCGCCAGCATTTGCTCGGAGTATTCTACTTTAATCACGTTCCCGGATATCGTACAAGGATTTAATGTCTTTTTCCCATCCGGCTTATAATATTTGATCTTTGCCGTTGTTCCGCTTGGTATTTCAAATTCTGTTTTGTTCTCCAGCAGCGTAACCTCTACAATGCGGCTTCCCTTTTCTCCCTGCTTGACTACCACATATTCAAAAGGCGGGTTTCCATCAAGCTCTATCTGTATTCTCTGTGTGTTCTGTAATGCCATTCTGTCATTCTCCTTTACTCATTGCATGAATAATATCTTTATTTGCGCACGCCCGAATATCTGATAATGCAGCTGTTACAATTAAATCCATGAGATATGCGGGCAGCCCATAAGCATTTTGTATTTCCAAAATCGCTATTGTTACATCTCCGTGCGCACGGCTTAAGGTTACGCCTATCGGTTCTTTTTCTGCTTCTGTTGTCTGCTCTTCTTTGTTTGTGTTCTCTTCCATCATTCCTGCTCTCCTTTTTCGTTCATCTGTGCCGCTGCATAGGCAGCCATCACTTGTGCCAGCGATACGCTCTCTGTTTTTGTCTCATTGTCTGGCTCTGTCTTTGGTTCTTCTCCTTTTTTAGTTACCAAAATCCGTTCTACTTCCTGCTCGTCCATTTTTTACTCCTTTATATATTTGTTGATGAGTCTGGTACGCTTGTAATCATTCCGTTTCTAACTGTAAAAGTTGAATATGTCCAGCTTATCGTTCCGTCTCCGTTTGATGTAATTGACGTAATAATAGGCACTCTTTTGTTATTTGCTACTGTGTACCCATTTGCCCTGCTGTCTCTTAAATCTGCCCCATCTATATCCCATCCGTTCGCATAAAAATTGCAACCTAAATGCAGCCCTTTTTCTGTGTATATACTATTTGCGCGTGAATAGCACAGTATCGTTGTATATGAGCTTGCCCCCTCCGTTTCTTCCTGTGCCCATGCCATATATTTCCCGGTATATTCCAGATCGAATACAAGCCCCTTATGAGCGTTGTTGCCACTCCATTGGTTCGTTCCGATCTTCCCTACATAGTAGCCATCCCTGTAAAAATGGTTTCCGTTTTGATTGAATACAGCTCTACGCTTGCTACTCTCTACTCCGTTGTTATATATTTCAATCTGCCCGGCTGTGATCTGGATATATTTAGAGCTATTGTTAAATGCTACAATCACATTATTGTAATACTGTGATATATAGCTCCCCATATCGCCTTTTTCTACTTTGCTTGTGATATTATCGGCGTTTACTTTTATGGATGCTCTTAACTCTTCCTCAATCCCTTTTGCTCTTGTTACTTCTGCCTCTATTGCATCAGCATTTACTTTTAACTGTGCCTCTGTATATATGCGCATCTGTCCTAATACTTCAACGTCTTTTATATATACTGGCGCACCCTGCACAGTTGCGTAAAAATAAAGATATTTTACGCTTGTGCTTGCCGTGATAGTTACTTCCCGCTCTACGGTTGTAAATTCCGTACTCTTAAGCAATCCTGCTGGTGTTGTTGAGATTGATACCATAGTGCACTGCACTCTTGCTGTGCTCTCATATCCCGGCGCTGTGGCTGCCTTGTATCGCACTCTATAAGTTCCTGCTGGTAATACCCCTAGTTTGCAGCGTATATATGAGGATGTAGAAGAACTCTTTAAAATTCTTACACATTTCCCCAGCGTTGCATCTGTCACAACATAGTTATCTGTTGAATTATTTGTGTACCATTCCTCCGTAAATCCGTCTGCAAAATCTCCGCCCACAACATAGTTGTGCATATTATATTCTTCAATGGTTTTACATAGCAGCTTAATTTCTTCTGCTGTTGTTTCGATAAGGCTCGTCATTTCCTGCGTGACTGTTTCGCCCATCTGCTCCGCCTTTTCCACGGCGTATGCGTTCGCTATTGCGTCCGTTGCCGCTTCTACGGCTGTCTGGTAAGCTGCGACTGCCGCCCCATATTCTGTGTAAGCAGTCCTGTAAGCCTCCATCTTCTGCGTGACCGCTGCCGCTGTTGTCGCATTGATAACGGCATTTACGGCAGTGACCAGCTTATTATATTTTGATGTACTGGCTGTGCCGTATGCTGTATTATACGCACTCTTTAAGTTTGTCTTTGGTGTTCCTGTAAGATAAGGGTTTCCGTATATCTCGTTATACTTTGCATCTGCCTCTTTCTTTTCTTTTTCAATGATCTGTAATATCTTCTGTATTGCCGCCTTTTCGGACTCCGTTATAATTCCGTCTGCTACTGTTGTCTCCAGCGCATTATTGATATCATCAACGGCTTTGTTTACGTCCTCTATCTCCTTATCGGTGCTCTTTTGCAAATTGTCGGCGTATTCTTTCGCCTCTTTTACCGCTCCGCTTGCTGCATCATCCGCGTACTTTGTGACGCTGTTTCTATACTCAACGTCAAGCGCTTCGGCGTACACTGTGCCAGCTTTTAAAATCGCTCCTGTCAGTTCCCCAGCCGTAATAAAATTAGCCACTATCTGACCGTCTGCTGTGATTGCCGTTGTAAATGTTCCGTTTATTCCCGTACTGCTGTGCCCCAGCCCTGCTAAATTCCAGCGCCACACGTTTTTGGCTGTTGCCGTATCCGGCGTATCCATGATAAAGATTTCCTGCGGGTTCTTCTCTGGGTGCAGTACAACATACCCGCCAGAATTTCCCGTGATTGCTGCCGTTACGTCCTTTATTGTCTGTTCAATCTGCGCTTTAATCTGCTCCGCCCGCGTCTGATTTCTTACTACAAGCTCCTGTATCTCTTTTTGTGCGGCGGTCATGCTCTTTGTTAAGTTCGTCCGGGTATCCCCGATCTCCACACTGTCGTAACGCTCTTTGATACTGTCATATTTCGCTTTCGTAATCTTTGCAGTAACATTGATGCCCAGTTTTTCGATCTTGACCGTTACAGTGTCGCACAGTTTCACGCTCTCCAGAGCTTTCATGTTTTTATAATCTTTCGTCTTTTTCAAGCTGGCAAAAGAAAGCGTAATGCTGATTTTAGGCTCCGTGCTTAATTTGTTTAAATACTCTGTTGCCTTTTCCCGCAGCATATCCGCTGTAATGATCGTTCCACTTTCCCACTCTTTGGAAAAATCCACGATCTCACATTTTATATTCGCGTAAGCGTTGGCGTTTTCATGTATCAACGTCTTTTCCGGCAGGCTGATATATGTTTCCTCTTCCGCGCCCTCTGCCTTATACTTTGCCCATGGGAATATGGCTGTAACCACGTCCGCTATATTTTCCTCCTGCTTTGCGCTTATGAGGTTCTTTCCGTATTCGATTGTTACGCCGTTGTCTGCACCCCGCGCTTTCAACAGTTCAATGCGGAAATTATCAAAGTGATACTCTCCGCCCCATACATCCAGTATGCTGCCTGTCGTTCCTCCCAGCGCGTTCCTTACGCTTACAACTCCGTCTATGCTTGTGCTGTTCGTTGTTGTAATATCGCTAGATGCCGTAAAGCTGTGCGGCAATGCCGCCGCATCTAAAAGCTCCTGCATGGCTCGCTGTGCATTTACTCCGCTTACCGTGAATTTCTCTACTGGGTTTCCGTTCGTCTCGTAGCTGATATGCTCCGCGTTCCATGTCGTATTGCTTCCTATGGCTTTTCCGGCTTTGTATATTCTGAATAGCTGCGGCTCGTCCTCGTCATTCGCTTTTGCTTTTATGATTGCATCTCTCGTTATGTGCTTTGCCAGATGCCCTTTTTCCGGGTATGTCAATGTAAGCTCGTATGTTCCGTTACGTTCTTCCGTGACAACGCAGCTTACCGCATCTGTTAATAATCCTATGCCGTTTGTTGTAAAGTCCTTTTCAAACGCATCATAAAGAACCGGTATCATAATGTACACCACCTTGGTATGATCTCTACTTTACTTACATTTCCCGCCCAGCTTATGTTATTTACCCCCGCTGTCAGCTTCGGGAACTTTGCAGTAATCATTTTACTGTTTTGCAGCGTATCGCCTTTATATGCGTTCATTAGTTCGCTGTCAATCTCGATATAATCACTCACATCTTTAAAACCGTGTGCCCTGTCATTGATATACAGAGTAATTCCGCCGTTTCCCGTTATTTTAATATACGGGCTTGCCGTAAAAAGCTCTGTGTTGTATATAGCTGTTGCTTTCGTGAGCGCTATTGTGCGTTCGCCTTTTATCGCTCTCTTGTACGCCTTGCAGGTAAATTCTATCTCGATTTCTCCCAACAGGCGCTTTGCCAGATCACTTACCGTTGCTTTGCTGGATATATACGCCATGCTGTAATATTCCCTGTCGTATGTGTCATAAAGCCGACTGTATTCAATTCCCGGCGCATAGAGCCAGCCGTAAAGCCTATGCGCCATATCTTCTAAATTGATATCCTCGTCAGCTACTACACAGCACGTATATTTCTTCTGGTAATCTTTAAAAGGCTGATTGTCCAGTTCATCCGCCCGGCTGTCCTCGATCAGATCACCCCGCGCTGGTATACTGATTGTTTCTATTTCCGGCTCTGCGCCGTTATCGGCGGCGCTCACTGCTGTTATGAACAAGCCCATATCAAGTGAATTTCTGCCGTTATATGTAAAGCTGTTTGCGCTCTCGTAATATTCACTAAGCATACGCCGCCTCTTCCCTTTCCTTTATTTCTTCTGCGATTTCTAAAATCTCTTCTGTCAGTTCTCTTATATCCTGCTCTCTGTTGTTATAGAAATTCTCTATTTTCATTTCTATTGCATTTGTGATATTCTTTGTGGCTTTTCCTCCTGCTGCCTCCATTGCGGTATTTTTTGCCGTTGGTGTGAGTGGTGTTACTATTGCCTTGCCGTTTACCATCCGTATCAGCTCCGGCCCCGCTTCTGCTACCATAGCGTCTCCCTCCTGCAAAATACCGCCGTGCGCCAGCCTCGGCAGGCTCAAATATCCTAAACGCCCTATGCTTACGCCCGGAATTTTATTGATAAGCCCGATTGCTCCGTTAATCAGTCCTATACCGCTGTTTATAATGCTCTGTATCGAACTTATTACGCCGTTAATTCCCGACCTTACCGCGCCGCTGATCGCTCCAGATATTCGCGTCCCGATTGCTGAAAACGTGCTGCTTATCCTATTCCACAGCCCCGAAAAGAAGCTGCCCCAATTTGCAAAAACATTTTGTACTGCGTTCCATGCAGAACTAAATGCAGTTCTAAAAAAGTTTCCTACGCTGCTAAATATTGTTTTTACACTATTCCATGCAGTCTGGAAGAAATTAGCAAATCCTGACCAGATGCTCTTAATTCCCTCCCATGCGCCTCGGAAATTTCCCGTTAATACGTCCTTTACTACTGAAAAAATTGTCTTTATTGCGTTCCATACCGCCGCAAAATATGAGGCTACGACATCCCATACGGCTTTTATCGCCGTCCATGCGTTGCTGAAGAATGAGCCTAAAACCGTAGCGACCACAGAGAAAACAATTTTGATATTTTCCCATATGGTAGAGAAGTACATAACGACTACATCCCATACCAGCTTGATTGCCTCCCATGCTGCCGAAAACAAGCCGCCCAGCACTTCAATTACGGGCGCAAAAATTGCTTTTATTCCCTCCCACAGCATCAAGAAATATGGCTGTACTAAATCCCATATTGCTTTAATGATCTCCCATGTATCGCTGAAAATCTGCGCAATATCTGCTAAAATCTGCTGTATAAATGCCCATATCATTTCTATGTACGGCTGTATAAATGCCCATATCTCCTGTATCTTCTCCCATACAGACGATATAAAGCCGCCTACTACTTCTACTGCCGTTCCTACGAACTCTTTTATTGCCTCAAAGATGCCGTTTACCATCTCCCGAAACCATTCGCAGTTATTGTATAAAAGCACGATTGCAGCAATAATACCCGCTATCGCGGCTACTATAAGGGCTATCGGATTAGCAAGGAGCGTAGCGTTTAATACTGCCTGTACCGCCGCCAGCCCTTGCGTTCCCGCCGTCCATAGCTTAATAGCTGATACAATTCCCTGTATCATGGTTACAACATTCCATGCCAGCATCCCTGCGGCTATTCCGCCGATTATGGTTATTACCATGTCTCCATTTTGCAGGAAAAAGTTTATAAACTCCCCTACAATGTTCAATACATCACTTAAAATATCTTTGATCTGCGGCAGATTGCTTTTTACTTCATCTATTACCTCTTCTGCTACTGGCGCTAATTCATCCCCCAGCGGCTGCACTACTTCTGTCTGGATATTACGCCCCAGCGCTTCTATCTGGCTGTTAATGTCGTTGTATTTTTGGTTGTTGATCTCTGCCAGTGCGTCTTTTGTTTTGCTTATTTCTCCCTGTGTCTGTAATAAGGCTGTGCAAGCATCAAGCCCCATGTCCTCGTACATAGTTCCCATGATGCCCACGCCTGCGGTATACTGCACGGTTTCATCATCACAGTTTTTCAGTGCGTCACTGATCTGCTGCATTGCTTCTTTCGCGCTGTCTCCGCCCTGCTGGAATTTCGCTACTACTTCGTCCGCGTTCAGCCCTAAACTCGTCAAATACTCGTTTGCCGTGCCGTCATTCATACGGATATTAAATTCTTTGAAAGCGTCTCCCAGCTTATCTATCGACCATGTGCCCTGCTCCGCCCCGGATACCAGCATATTAAACATTTCTTCCGCTGATAGTCCTGCGTTTGCATACTGCACAGAATATTCGTTAATCACATCACACATATCTTGATTGGCATTTAATCCGCTTTGTGCGCCCTGTGCCATCAAGTTATATGCTTCGTCCGCGCTTATGCCGAACTGTTTCATAAGAGAATTTGCCGCCCTTACGCTCTCTTCCACTTCCATCCCGAATGTATCGCGTAAAAGCAGCGCGTTTTGAGTGGTTTTCTCCAGTTCTTCCCCGGTTGCCCCGGTCTGCGTCTTTACAGTTGCCATTGCGTTTGCTATGTCGTTCAAATCTTCGCCAAAATTATTGTTGTAGATATTGCGCATAGCCGTTTCAAGGCTTTCTGTCTCTTCCTTTGTTGCCCCGGTCTGTGTAATCACATTATTAAGCGCCGCGTCATAGTCAGCATCAAATTTAACCGCTGCAACGCCTGCGCCTACTGCTGCCGTTCCTATTGCGGCTACTCCGGCGGCGGCAGTTTTCCCCATCTCTGCCGCCTTATCCGCTTTTTGCTGCGCTCCCTCCAGATTATCTGCAAGTTTCCCCGCATCCTCTCCGGCGTTTTCCATGCTGTCTCCGGTGCTCTCTGCGGTTGCTTTCAGATCATTTAACTTTTGTTCGGTTGTAATGATTTCCCGTTGTAATTCCCGGTACTGCTGCTCTGACACTTCGCCTTTTTCAAACTGTGCCTGTACCTGTTTTTCCGCCTCTTTCAGCACGTCCAGCTTGTTTGCCGTTTCCTGTATACTTTCCTTAAGTATCTGCTGTTTCTGCGCCAGCAGCTCCGTGTTTGTGGGATCAAGTTCAAGCAGTTTATTTACAGTCTTAAGCTCTTTCTGTAAATTTACGCTTTCCCCGCTCGCATCAGAGAGGGCTTTGGACAGTTTTGTAGTATTCCCGCCAATTTCTATGGTAATTCCTTTTATGCTTTTGCTCCCTGCCATTTTTATCCCTCTCTTTTCTGCTCTTGTATCTTTTTTCTGATCTTCTTTCTGTCGGGCTTTGTCTGCTCCATCCTCCGGCAGTTTTCCAGATATTCTCTACCCTCTTTCGTTCTCATATTCCCGTGTATATATGCCTCACGCATAAAAAACAGGTATAAATCTATCGGCATTTCCTGTACGTCAAAAATGCTGATATTTAAGTAGTCCATTACCAGCTTTTCGCCTTTTGTTGCTAAATCGTATGCCGCCTTTTCCGTTTCCCCTCCCGGATATGACGGCATTTTCAGTTTGGGTTATTCTTCAACGAATTTACAAACTGCCCGTAATCTTTTAAGTATTCTACAAGCTCTTCAATGTCGTACTTCTCATTTTCCAGATACTCTGTTGTGATCTCTTTTCCGGCTTTATTGTTGCTTAAGATTTCCGCCAGAAGAGTAAGAAGATCGTTATACTTTATATCCTCGTCCTCTTCCACTTCTGTAATACTCTGCATCCGTTCAAACACTCTTTTTTCCGGCATATTTACAACAAGCACAGTTCCATCTTTCAGAGTAGTTGTATAGAAACTGCGCTTTAATTTTCCAAAATCAAACTTTCTGCTTGCCATTTTTTACCTCCATTTTCCGGGCTGCGGTATACGCAGCCCGATTGATCTCTTATGCTGTCTGCGGGATTTCTTCATCAAAGATTAAAAGCGTTCCCTCTTTGTCCATAGGGTGCGCCTTAAACTGCGGCTCTATTGTACTTTCCGCATCTTTTGCAAAGCTGAATGAAAATCCTGCTTCGTTCTTTCCTACGATTGTTACTCTGATATCTCCGTCCTCTTCGTCCTCATGCAGGAAACGGATAAGATATTTCTCGTCTGTCTGGTTTTTAATACCGCCGATCTTGACCGTCCTTTTCCTCGTGTCCTCTGTTACTCTCGCCGTTGAACTTAACTTTTTGAGCGTCTTTGCGCACCATGTCAGCAGTCCGGCTTTTAAGATAACGTCCTCATTTGTCAGCTTTGTTTTCGATACAACGCCTAAATCATCTTTTGCGGTGTATGTCTCTGCCGTGTACTCCACGGATGCCCCACCTTTGATGTGCGCAAGCTGGTTATTTTCTGTCTCTATCTCTGTATCCTCCGGGATTTCTCCCGTGAATAACATACAATAGAGTTTTCCGCTGCCTAATGTAATTCTTTCACTGTCCATTCTGTATATCCCCTTTCTTTCTTCTCACTTTTTCGTATATGGTAAATTCATACGCCGTTTGTACCATGTCCTCGTCCTCTATGGTGTCCTGATACTTCTGATAATCAGTATCGAAAAATACTTTTTCCTCTATCAGTTTTTCCAGTTCCCCGTTTGCTGCCTTATCTGTATACAGCTCCAGAGCCGCAAATATCTCATGTACGAGTATTACATCATCTCCGCCGCGTCCGTTTATCTGCGGCGTTATATACACCAAATACGGCGGTTCTGGCAATGGTGTTTCTCTTGTCTCCCGGAACGCATCTTTTGCTATTGGCAGCCCTAAACTCTCTGCCCTTTTTATGATCGTTTCAAGCCTCATTATCCTTTTACCGCCTCTTCTATCTTGGTTTCCAGACTCTCTATCATACTTTCCTCTACGGGCTTAATATGTACCTTTGGCTTTACCCTGCCGCCGTATCTGCTGGCGTGCCCATATTCAAGCAAGTGCGTTAACTGGTAGTCTGTTTTGTTGTATACCGTGTTTCTCTTTGTTCTGCTGTCGCTGTATGACTGCTTTTTTCTCCAGCCTCTTCGGTAACTCCCTGTCAGTTTCGGGCTCGTTTGCTTTAATTCGCTTACTCCCTCCGCTGCCACATCATCTACAATTTTCTTAATGTCATTTGCTACGCTCTGGTCATACTCCGTAAGCCCCCGCGCGATCTCTGCCGCAACATTGTTTATATCCGTGCTCAACGTCTGCCTAACCTCTTTTCTGCATACAGCTCTATTCTTTCTTCGTTCGGGCGCTGGTACGTCCTGTAAATGGTCAGCCTTTGCCCGCAATACTCTACCTCTGTCTGATCGTTATACTCAAAGCTCCATACAGTAAATTTGTAGCTCGGCTTTATGTCTTTCTGTCCTGCTGCCTCAAACTCGCTTTGTGTGATGCTATCCACTTCACAGAAAATTGTAGTTTCCTCTGTTTCAGTGTCGTTGATCTGCTCTATTAAAGTGATTTCTCCCGGCATTTTATCCCTCTTCCGTGTTGTAATCTCCAGCCAGACACAAGGACTGTTTTTGCAGTTCATAGCTCTGTCTGTACTGTTCGCCTCGGTTCTGGTAGTTCATTTCTGACTTTACGAAAAGAGTAATTGCCCGGATAATAAGCGCGTCTGTTTCATCAATCTTTTTTACCCCGGATACAGATAAATCCTGTTTTGCGGCGGCAATCATATTGTTTATATCGTTCTCAATTACCGCAGACTTGCTTAAAATCCTCATGCTGCCCTTGACGGTATCAGTCAGCACGGTTTCCATGCCGCTCATTTTGTTACAATCTCCGCAACTTTCGCCGCCTCCAGCTCCTTTGCCCTTTTCAGTGAAATGCTGAACTCAAAACCCGGTCTGAATACCTGTTTTGCTTTTTTATCCTTGTATGTCTGGATAACGCGCACTGTTACCTTTTTCTTATCCTCCTGCGCGGTGTCCGTTTCGGACACTTTCGGCGGTTCTTCTGCTGCCTCTTCATCTTCCGCCGCTTTCGCTGCTTCTTTTTCCTCTTCTGTCAGTTCGTCCTCTTCGGGTACTTCCACCTCTTCCGCCGCAATCCTTGCGGCCAGTTCTTTTACTGTGCCCTCGTCACTGATACCCATATCTTTTGCCAGCGCTTTCAAATCGTCCTTTTTCATCTTTTCCAGATCTTTAATATCTAAGTGTCCTGTCATTTTTATCTTCCTTTCCGCGCGGCGCTTTTACGCCGCGCATTTTCTTATACGGATGCAATTTTTTTCAGCACAACTAAGCTGTTCTTGTCTACCACTTTCCCGTCTGCCAGCATGATGCCCTTTGTTACCTGATCGTCTGTGTCGTTGTCCTCATACTTCTTTACGCCCATAGCGTAGTTGGTATTAAGCACGTAATCTTTGAAATTGAACAGGAAAGCAAACAGACTGTTTGCTGCCAGTGACGCATCATAGCTTTTCACATAATCGCAGCACACCACAGGACGCCCCAGCAGTGTACGCTCCGGCTTTCCTGCAATTCCGTAGTTTACGCGCCCAATCGGCTGCCCGTTTGCATCTACCAGCCCGTAATACTGCATGAATGTTTTTTTGCTCATGCACCATACTGCCCCGTTTTCATATGCCATTGGCAGCGCCGCCTCTGCCGCGATCAGATCAGCATAAGCGGGTTCTGATACCTCGATTGTCTGCCCCGTCTCCGGCGTTTCCGCAAGGATGCCTTTCGGCTTTCCTGCTCCGTCTCCGTCAACAATGGACTGCTCCAACGCTTTTGTCATAGCCTCAACAATATTGCTGATAAGCAGTGTCTCAAATGCGCTGATTGCCATTGTATCCACTTCCAGAGATACGGCTACCGCACAGCGCAGCTTGTGGTAAGCAAATGTAATCATTCCATCCTTTGTGGCGCTGTGTTTCTGCTTGTCGCTGCCCTTGCTCTCCGCTACCCATGTAGCAGTAGGCTTAACAGTAGATACCGGGATACTTACGCCGCCCTTGTATGCCGTCCTCGTTACGAGAGCTAAAATCATTCCTGTGCTCTCCATTTTCTGTACGATCTGGTTCAGTACAGTTGTGGGAATTACTGCCCCTACGTCCGTTGTAGTGCTTACTGCATCTGCGCGGTACTCTGCCGGAATTGCCGTTCCTCTGCACACATGCTGCATAAATGCTTTTCTGTAAGCCATGGAACTATACTTGTCCTCTTTCTCCGGCTCTTCTCCTGCGCCGCCTGCTGCCCCTGCAAAATTCCGTAATACTGTGGGCGCTGTTCCAGCTCCGCCCTCTGCTCCGTTTACAGGCTCTCCGCCTGCAATTCTCGCAAGCAGCTTTGTTCTTTTCTCCTGTGCGTCCACAAGCCTTGTTCTTTCCTCCTGCAAATTGTCTACCTCTGTTTCCAGCGCGGTAATCTGTTCATCCGTCAGCGTTTCCGCGTTCTCTGTCAGCTCTTTTCTGATCTCTGCCAGTCTTGTCTCAATTTCTTTTAATCTCATTTTTGTCTGTTCTCCTTTTTATAAATTTGCTTTGATCTTTAGTATTGCTGCCCGTCTCTTAAGCATCTCCTGCCGCTCTGCCTCATACCTCCTATGGGCAAAATTGCGGGCGGCTATTTCAGTATCGCCGTTTGCTGGTATGCTTACAGCGGATACGTCATAAACCTTTTTTATCTTTAGTATCGTTCTTGTCCGTGTTGCCCTGTCGTAGCTTTCCTCTTGCACGGTAAACGCCCATGACATTTTAGTAATCATGCGGGCTTTAATATCCTCATACAGTCCTTTTGCAAGCTCTGTTTTTCCTAAATCTGCCGCAATCAGCAGCCCTTTATGATCTGGTACTAATATCAGTGTTTTATTTGACTGCCGGGCAAATACGCGCCCCTCATGATCGTACTGCATGATAACATCACTCATATCAGCGCCATCCAGCGCGCGGCTGTCTATTTTCTCATAGTATTTAGTTCCTCCGATCTCGTAGAGCAGATATGGCTTATCAAAAGTTGTTGCGTATCCCTCCACGTAATACTCTGTATCTATTCTCTTAGTTGCTGCATCCGCAGATAGCGGCGCTGCAAGCGCCCTGTATTCCCGTTCTTTCTTTATTGGCATATTATTTACCCTCTTCCTCTCCCGGCTCGTTATTTGCGGGTTCTGGTGGCTCTGTGCCTGCCTGCTGCCCGTCTCCTTTCTCCTGCGGGTTCTGATTTATCGGTTCTGTCTGTTTCCCTGTTTTTTCTAACTCGCTTACCTCTATGTAATCCCTGCGGATATAGTATTTTTCTCCGCCCTCAACGTGCGGCATATTCCATATATCCATTACCCCGTTACGGTTCAATAGTGCCCGGTCAAATAGCTGTGTACTTACTTGCAGCTTTGTACTATTTGAGGCGTACTGTAAACGGTTTGCGCTGAATGTAATTGCATTTCCGCAGGCAATTTCCCGCTGGGTAAACGTCATATTCGTCATAACAAGAGAAAGCTGGATTGCAAAAGGCTCTATCTTTCCCTCGTAATATGCGTTCCATGTATCCTCATTAAATTTGTTTTGTAAGATATCTAAATTTGTTCCGAAATGCGTACACACATTGTCCTGTATCTGCTGTGTCTGTAATGCGTTCGGCACAAACGGCTTGCTTTCCACAGGTTTCAGATCAGTAAACTTGTTATCATAAATAATCATTCCGCTGTCATTGTCGGAACTTAAGTTTTCTTCTGTGAACCTCTGCCGCTCTTTTTTAATATCCTCCGGCTTAATCATGTTCGCAATTTTTGCCAGAAAGCGGATATTTGCAGAATTTTTTACCGCGTTTATGATGCCCTCATTCTGCGTATGAATAAGCTGCATTGTCGGCTTTAAAGTTCGGTTGTCCTCTCCGAAAAGATCGTCTGTGTATTCAAAGTCCGTCATTATCCCGACCTTTTCAAACTCTATTGCTGCGTGTTCGCCGTTCGCAAACAGATACCGCAGATATACTTGTCCTGCTGCCTCTACAACTTCGCAACGCTCCGCCCGCAGGGGATACCACCCGCACAGCCCACCATATTCGTCCTCTATCGGTACAATAAAAGCGGTGTGCTCCGTGGCTACATAGGTTGCCACTCTCTTTATAAATTTTGTTGTATCCATGAAATAGTTCGGCTTGTGCTGTAAAACTTTTTCAAGATTTTTGTGCGCGCTGCCTGTGATCTCCGGCGTTAATTTGCTGCAATGCGTTGCGAAACTGTTTATAGCTGTCCGTGTTAAATCCATCTCATACACGCCGCCGTTATAGCTGGTAAACGTAGGACTGTACCCGTTCAGCATCTTAAAATAGCTGTCGATCACTCTTAGTTGTTTCCCGTGAAAAAGATAATCTAAGAATTTAATGCCGTTCACTCTCCTTTCTAATCGGCGTTCTTTAGCATCTCTCCTACTTCTGCATAGTATTTCTGCCGTACTGTCATAGCATCTATGACAGATACGAAACCATCTATATGCGCCCGCTGCTCTATCTTTATCGGTCTAAATTTCCTTGTTTCCATATTCTGCTTTAATGCCACATTCAAGAAATGTGATTTCAGCAGATTGTTATTTACAATCTTAAAATTGCCGTCTTTTATGATGCCCTCAAACTCTCTGATAACTGGCGTGAGGTTTTCGCCTTGGTGTACATCATCCGTGTGGAAACCGTAGTTTTTCAGATCGTCAATAAGGTACTGTGCGCTGTATCTGTCGTAACCGATTTTCAAAACTCTTATTCCGTATTCATTTATCAGCCATACATACCAGTTAAACACGTCTTTATAGCCAACGTAGTTTTCCCCGGATACTGTAATCAGTCCTCTTTTTACAAACAGATCATATGGCACGCCGTCCGTAGCCTGTAAGTATTCCACTTTGTTCTTTGGCATGAAAAATTGTGTAAAGGCATACAGTATGCCGCCTTTTTCGATTACCACGCTTGCCGCCGTTAAGTCTGTTGTCTGGCTCAAATCAATGCCGCCCACTGCGTAGCACTCTCTAAAGTCCTCCAGTGTTAAGTCCGCCGCAGCGTTTTCCACCGTCTGATATTCGAGCCATGCAACGCTGCTGTTCTGTTTGATATTGCAGTATTTTGTTAAAAACTCTGCTTTCTTGCTTAAGCTGCCCTCTGCTATTGCGATCTCGTCTATAAAGAAACTTTCTTTGACAGATACGCCCATGTTCGGGTTTGCTTTCTTTAGTTCCTCTATGTCGTTCCATTTTTCGATATCGTCAATGATATACAGGAATGGTAAAAGCCTCCGCTCTTTGCTGTTTCCTTTCAAAAAGCTGGTGCTTCTCTTCATCAGCTCGTCATAGATGCTATCGTTAATGTATCCGGCTGTTGAAATGCTCAAAATCATAGGCTGCCTACGTGCGCCTAATGCGGATTTCATAACCTCGTACTGCTTTAATCCGCCGTCTCCTGCCCATGCCGCCATCTCGTCACAAACTACAAGCTGCGGGTTAAATCCGTCTGACTTTTTCGCATTAAATGCAATCGGTTTTATTATGGTGTTGCTTTCCTCAATGTAGATATCTGAACGCCGTTTCTTTGCAAGCTCCGCCAGCTCTTCATCTGCTTTTACCATCTGATAAAATCCGTCATACACCTTTGCAGCCTGCTCCAGTTTTGGTGCAAGGCAGTATATTTCCTGCCCGTACTCTGGCTCTAGGTATGCCATGTATGCAATAATCGCGGATGCGAATAAACTTTTTCCGTTTTTTCGCCCGATCACTATAAAAATTTCACGAAAAATACGTGTTTTTTCTTCGTCTACAATGCCAAAAATGGTGGATACAATAGCTTTTTGCCACAATTCCAGCTTTAAAAGATCGCTGCGCCCTTGGCTATGGTGGCAAAAATTTTCTATGAATTTTATAGCTCTGTTTGCCTCTTTTGCACTGAAATAATAGTCCTGCTTTTCCAGACTATCTATGATAATTTTGAATATTGCTTTTATCCACTTTCCTACCGTGATCTTGCCGCTACAAATCTTCTGGTAATACTCGTAGATATAATTTTTATACGGCACTTCCGGCTACTCTTCCCTCAATGCCGCAAGCCTGCTTTTCTTTCTCTCGGCTGGCGGTACAAGTTCTGTTAATTGCTTGATAATTGCCGCGTAGTTCTTGGATAATGCTATATAGGTTTCAGCCTCCGGGCTTTTCTTTGTGCCGTACTGGTTCGCGCCGTTCTTGTATTCGCTTGTCCATCCCTCGTTTTCTATGACTTCCTGCAATTCGTCAAGCTCAACGCTCATGAAAGCGGCTTTTTCAATCAGCGGCGTAACTAAACTCTTTTTATTTTCGTCTAAGTTCTTAAAAATCCGCTTAAGTCTGTTCTTTTCAGTCTTTATTTTCTGTTCTTTTGTTTTTTCTTTCTTTTCCGCCATTTCTTTTACCCCTTGTAGTACACCACACCCCCTCTACACCACGCATGCGCGACCTTGCAGAGTAAAATTATAGTCACCCCTCGGTCTATTCATGGCTTAAATTTTTTCGTGGATAGGGGGGAGTTATGTTCCCGTCCTCTGTAAATCTATATCGCATTTTTCTTTCACTCTTTGCATGATGTTCTTTGTTGTGGCACTCTTGACACAATGCCTCTAAGTTATCCCAACATAACGTTATGCTCTGATCGTTTATGTTTTCCTGTGTGATGTAGTCTTTATGATGCACGATCTTTGCAGGCGCTCCGCAACGCTCACAAATATACTGCTGTGATATTAGATAAGCCTCTCTTGTCTCTGACCACGCTTTAGACTTATAAAACCATTCCGCCCATGCTTTCACTGTACTGCCTCCCTTTCTTTCCCCTGCGCCCTAGGTTTCATGCGCAGGGTTAGGAGGTAAAACATGAAAACGCAAAAAGACGCACGAGAGAAGAGATTAACTCTTTCTTTCGTGCGTCTTTCTGACAACTCCTATTATACCTTATTTGCCCTGCCATTGTCCACAATAATTGTTCTATTTCGGTGTCCGATTTTATGCGCTGTTCTCTGCCTGCTGCCGCGTCTCTTCCTGCGCAAGCCACGCCTCTAAATCCTCCTGTGCGTATCTCTCATTATCCCGGCAGTTTTTGCACGTCTCTATAAGCTCGTCTGTCATACTGTCGTAATACCCGTAGCAATAATACTGTGGCACTCCGTCTTTATACCATTCAAGCGTTGCCTGTCCTCTGCGCTTTACTTCTCCGTTCTTCCATGCCTTGCATACTGTCTTTGCCATTATTCTCTGCCTCTCCAATATCCCTGTAATATTCCGCTGCCGCCCTCATGCTTTTTGATAGTCCGTCAAACACTTCTGCTATTGCGTCTCCTGCTGCCGCCAGCATCTTTGCTACTGTTCGCGTCAAGTCCAGTGTCTCATAAGCGGCAATAGCTCGTTTTACTTGCTTTTTGATTTTTCGCTTATCTTCGTTTGCTGGCGGGTTATACCCGTGCTACTTCTTGTAATTCTTTTTTCACTGTCTGTAATTCATTCTCTGCCTCCCTCTGTGTCCGTTTCGGACACTTCTGGAATAACCTTAATGCCCATAATACAATACCCATCTGCCAGCCCGGTATATTCTTCAAACATATACGTTACAAGCGCCTTTATTGATCTCCCTGTATTCCTGCCGTCCGTAAATTCCATAAGCTCTAAGATATCTCCCTCTTTATATCCTCTGTCATTTTTGCGCAGTTCAAAAGTCTTTTTCCCGCTTGCTACATCCTCAAAGTACATAGCCGCCAGCCTTATGCTGTGTGTTTTCTGCCCATTCTCTTCCCGATCACTCGGCAGATTGTCCATTTTCTTTTCATCCTCCTGCTGCCGCATCCGCTCCCTTGTCTTCCTGTCTATTTCGTCCTGCTCTTCGCTGTATCTCTGCTCTTCCGTCTTTTCCGCCTCTGCCTTGTTTATGTACTGATCGCATTTCTGGCACGTTCCTGTTTTCACATTGCACGTAGAATAATTCTTGCATGAGTAGCACAATGATGTAATGCTTTCCGGGTGCGGTGTCTCGTAATCATCCCCCGGACGCTCCGGCTCTTCCGGCGGGTTCATGCCTATAATTTCCCCGTGATATGAAAGCGGGTAATCATCCTCTTTTTTCGCCGCTTTTCTCTCTGCCACCTTTTCCGTGATCTCTTTCGCTCTGATCTCCTGCCCGTCTGCTGCCCGCTGCGCAATTTCCCTTTGTTCGTCCTCCGGCAGCTTTGTTGCCTCATACGCAACTGTTATGCCGATATTCCCAGCCTTAAGCTGCTCTTTAATCTCTTCCGTAGCGTTTTTATTTATACTCTCCATTCTCGCAATGTTTGTGCTGCTTTCATCCAGCATATTTGCTACCATGTCTCGCATTTTCCCTTTGATCTCTATACTGCCCTCTTTCTTTGCCTGTACAAGCGCCGCTTTGAGCCTTTCCGCCGTCCTCATTCGCTCGTATGGTGTAAGCCCCTGTGTCAGCCCGTTTCCGACCAGTAAGGAAACCTCGTACATAGCCTCTGTCATATCCCGATATCTGTACAGCACTTTCTCATACTGCTTGTATCCTCGCTCTAAATTATAAATATTTGCGGCGTTCCTCCTGTGACCGTCCACAATACGGTATTCTCCGTTTACTCTGGCTAATACTGTCGGCTGCTCCTGCCCCACAGTTAAAAAGCAATCTGCCAGTTCCTCGATATTTTCAAGCGTTGTATGCGTATTCTCTTCTGCCTCCTTAACCTCGTAAGGGCTTAAATAAATCTCTTTGTATTCTGTCGTGCCTGCTGCCCCCGCCTTGCTCTTCGCGTTCAAAATGTCATTTATCCCGAATTTTGCCATATCTCTTTACCTCGCTTTCCCTGTGTACTCTGTAACAAATTTCTTGTAATCCTGTGCAGCTCCGCAGCACGGGCTGTATTCGTAAATCGGTTTGAAAGTAAATGTGCTCTCCGCAACTTTCTTTGAATATCTGATTGTTGCCAGCACGTTTATATTTTCCTGCTGCTGCATCCATTCGCGCCCGGCTGCCTCTCCGTCTGTATTCTGGTAAGACGTAACCAGAACGCCTTTTAATTTCAAATCCGGGTTAAATTGCTTTGCGTCCTCGATCTGCTCCCGCAGGATATCCAGCCCCTCCAGCGCCCACTCGTCAATCTTTACAGGTACTATTATCTCGTCTGTGATCTCCAGCGCATTTATGACGTTCAGCGCAATGTCTGGCGGGTTATCAATGATGCAATAATCATATTTTCCCCATACCGCGCAACTCCCGTAAAACTCTATTTCCGCCTCTGCCAGCCTTTTATATCTTCCTGTCTGCATTTCCTCTGCGCAGGCTGTGAGCTGCCATGTAGCTCCCAGCAGAGCCATATTAGCGGTTATGATGTCAATACCCTTGTAGTCCGTGCACTGTATCAGTTCGTCCGCCTGCTGCCAGTCTCCCGACAATAACCGCGCTGCCGGGCTGTATGTATCTGCATCATATCTGCTATATGCCTTGCTTAAATTTCCCTGTTTATCGTTGTCGATCAACAGGACGTTATAACCTCTCCTGTGCAGCTCATATGCCATATTCACTGCCGTAAATGTTTTTCCTACTCCGCCCTTTAAGTTTAATATGCTTATCGTTTTCATGTTTTACCTCGCTTTCTCTTATTCCTCTGCCTCCATCTTGTGCAATTCTGCTATTACCGCGTCTATCTCTGTTTTTAGCAGATATGTTTCTATGAGCTTCGCCGCCTCCTGCCAGCCGTAGCATACCGCTGTATAATATCCCTCCTCCTGCAAGAACTTGAGCCAGCGCTTCTGGTTCTGTGTCGGCTTATTCTTCCCGGCTTTCAGCTCTATGTAAAGCCCGTGGTATCCGTCTCTCGGCACAGGTAACACGATATCCGGCACGCCTGCTTTTACTCCCTGCCGTTTCAGTGCTACGGCTGTTGCTTTGTCTCGTTTCCCTCCGTTCGGCACATGGAACATGTATTCAAGCTCCGGCATATGCCATAGCTGATACTGTGCCCACTCAAAAAGCGCCTCTTGATGCCCGCTTTCATCATCCAGTCTAAAATTTCTCACGCCTCTGCCTCTCTTTCTGTTTCAGCTCAACATACTTGTAAATTCTGTACAGCAGTCCGTCTTTTCTTTTGTCCTGTGCTACCCGCATTGTCAGTATTTCTATTGTCTCTTCGTTTGTTGCTGTCTTTCCTGTCATGGTATCCCATTTGCAGATATCGTAATACTCGCACCACAAGCAGCAGTGCTTACAGTCCTTTCCCGGCTGGAATATCCAGTATTTCAGCCGATCTAAAACCGCTCCTATCATTCGCTCCCCTCCTGTTCGTCCTCTTCTCTCCTTGCCTGCATCAACGCCGTTAAAACTACTCCCGCAATCTCCCCGGCAATAAATGCCGCTATTGCTATAACTACCGTCTGCATCTTTTTCTTTCCTCCGATCATTCCAGTTTCACAAGCGTATACCGCAGATATCCGTATCCGTAGTATTCCGGGCTATGCTGTCCGCTACTTACGCTGTCCTTGTCCACGTAATACCCTTTAATGGCTTTTGGCTCTGCCTTAAAATATTCCCGGTTGCTTATGATCTTTATTTCTGGTTCTGGTCTTACAAGGTTCTTGCTGCAATTCCAACGCTTTCCCTGTAATGCTCCGTCCTCTTTCGTCCTGTGCTTATCCGTGTACTTGATGAAATAGCTTGCCAGCTTTGCGTAGTTCCCACTATCATCTAACGGGAATACTTTTACTCTGTTGTGCCCCTCATACGCCTTATACCAGCATTGCTGTAATATCTTTGTATCAATCTGATTGATAACTAAGTGGTGGTGTCTTGCCCCTTTCTCCCCGATCTCCATAACGTGTATGTATTTCAGCTCTTGCCCGGCTTTCTTGTATTCCTTGCGTAGCTCCCTCAAAAATACGTTTATGTCCTGCCGCATCTGCTCCCTGCTCCGTGGCTCTTCTCCCTTTACCCGTATATAGTCTAGTACAACGTGGTAATCTCCGTAGCCATAGTTCGCGTTCATCAGTATGCGCAGCTTTCTTTCAGCCTGCCGGGTATTCACTTTCTTTTGTTCCTCTTTGGTGGGCTTAACCTTATCCCCTCTCTTTATCCCCTGCTTTTTATACCTACTCGTAAAATACCGCTCTACCTCTATTGTCTTTCCTGCCCGTGTAGTCCTCTCAATGTACGGCATACCCTTGTACTCCTTTATGTTCCTGTCGTAAAGTTAATACTTTTATCAAGTGTAAAAACAGGCGCTTTGCCCGTAGATCACTTGACTATCAGCCATACATTGCTTATACTCTTTTATAGGTAAGAAAGCTGTATAGCTTTGCCCCTGCGGTATTCCCGTACCGTAGGGGCTTTCTTTTTATTTCCTCTGAATTTCTGTAACAAACGCTTTCATAATATCTGCGCAGGTCTGCATATGATCTTTTTCGATACGCTTTATTACATACTCTTCTATTTTTCTATACCTCAGATAAAGCGCCAGCTTGTCCGCGTTTACTACGTCTATTCCTGATGCATCCGCCAGCGCAATCTCCCGGCTCATTCCTGCGCTTATGCCGTACTTTATCCCGGCTATGACAAAATCGCAGCCTTTTAGAATTTCCATCCCGGCAGTTATACCTACTTCCCTTTCCTCTTTTTTATCGTCATTAAGGCACTGCGTTATGTATAAATGCGGCGTAATCGGCGCAACGCCTGCCAGCAGCGCCCGCCTTGTGATCTCCTGCGCATACTCTATATTTCTGTCAAGCTCTGCTTCTGTCCTCGCCCTATATGGGCTACATATGTACGCTTTTAACATTTCTTCCCTTTTCCTCCGTCTCTTCCATATATAAGCCGTGAGTGCATGAAATGAGGCTTTCCGCTGCCTCTTTTGCACTTATCTGTGCATTGCCAATTTCCCAGCCTCTTAAGCTGCCCTCTTTTCTTGTTGCTGAAATGGTGGTACGGATATCCTGTAAGCGAAACGGAAACCGCCTCTACTGTCTTTTGCTCTGCATTCCAGCCGATCACTCCAAACTTTGACCGATCAACGCCCACAAAATCTATACCCGCCTCATTTAACTGTTGCTCTGCTCTCCTGTAATACTCTTCCTTTTCCTCTTCGCTCCAGTTAAATTTCACTGCTCTTCCCTTTCCGGCTGCCACCATACCTCTATCTGTTCTGCTGAAACTTCCCGGCTTATCTTTATCTCTTCTGTTTCGCTGTCGCTGTCTGTATATCTTCTCTTGATATACTCCCGGCTCTGCAATCTTCCTTTCAGTTTAACCACTGTGCCTCTGCTATACTGTGCCATTTCCTCTGCGGCAGCCTGCCAGCAGATACACGGTATATATGCGCCGCCTCCGTCCAGCTCGTTATCTACCCTTATCATGAGATCAGTAATTTTCTTTCCTCTCGGTGTCTCACGCACGGCAGGAATATTCATAATCTCGCCAGTGATCGCTATTTCATTCTGGTACAGCGGATGCTCTACAAGTGAGGCAAATTCAGCTAATATAAATACTGTGGTTTCTCCTGTTTCATTATTCCGCACTTTCTGCACTTTCCCGGCAATAAGTAATTTATCTCCCGGCTGTGCCTCCTGCATCTCTTCTGCGTCTTTCGGCTCTATCGCCGTCTCTGGTATCGCGGCTATTACTTCGTCCTCAATCCCGCTTATGCGCGGTATTGTCAACTTTGCAATATATGCCGCTCCGATCTCGTGCCCGTATAACTCTGTACTCTTTTGTAAATCTGTGATCTCTCCGGCAATTCCTGCCATGTTGTCTCTGTTCATTTTGTCTGATCTCCTTTCAATTATTGCGGGGGAAATATCCCCCGTTCCCCCTTTACTGCTGCGCAGCGTTAGGCATGATACAAGAAAGACCGGGCGCAATGCCCCAGTACGCACTGCCAGCGGTGTAGCACAAGTTCACGCAAGCACCGCAATACAGCCCGTTGTAGCAGTCGCCGCCCACAAGAGGCGCAGAGACAATTTCCGTATCTATTGCCCCGTAGTCCGCCGTGTACTCGTGCCTGCTGCCATTGAACGATACAGGAAACCGCCCGTATGGTGTCATTACTGTGCCGTCCACAAATCCATAGTCAAAATCATTTGTCATGTATCTGTAAATGCTCTTGTATCCCTCTCCTGTAAAGTTGTATTCTCCGTGGGTATGTACTTTCACAGTTCCGTTATCAACGATCAGCCCCGCCAGCCGTTCCCATTTGTCTCCCCAAAGAGCCTCTGTATGAAATACCTTTACCTGTTTGTCCTTTTCTCTGCTACCGTAAAACTGCCCCTTGTCGTTAAGCGTTCCTGTTGGCAGCGCCTCCCATGCCGGATTGTCACAGTTTCCGTATCCATATGCCGCCTGTAAATCGTCTGTTTTTGCCATGATCTTAAGCAGGCATATAATATAATTCCACTGCTGCCATGTGCTCTGCTCCCATTCCTCGCCGTTTGCCTTGCATAACTGGCGTTCCTGCTGTGCTGTAAATCCTCCCATGATCTCCGCACCGCTTATGCTCCGCGCTTTTCCGTCTATCAGTGTCGGCTTATAGATATGTCTGTAAAATCCCTCTCTGATACTTCCATCCTTTGCTTTTCTGTGTCTCGCGTTATAAGCATCATCATATTTAACATTGCTCCAGATGATATACTCGTCTGTCTCCGTCTCGTACTGGCAGAGCCATCCGCCTTTAAATGCTGCCATAGCGTTCCCGGCGTAATCTGCGTTTACCACATCACTTTCCGCGCCGTCCTCTTTCTTTGTGTAGTCCTCCTGCATCAGTTTATAATCTTCTGTGCCGTCAGCTTTTACCATGCAGGGATAATTATTTTCCGGTGCTGCAAAAGCCCTGCCCTGCCAGCTCCCATACTCAAATACTCCTGTATCAAAGTTCATTCTTGCTGGCTGCAAGTCCTTTGCATCATGTATGTAAGTTACCCTCTCGTCCGGGTTCTTCTCTTTCTTGCTGATCTTGATACCGTATCTCACTGCTCCTAAAATGTTTTCCATGTTCTCTACCTCTCTTTCAGATATAAATTGTGTAATATGTGCTCATTGTCAGATCGCTAAAGCTGTACTGCGGATATTTGCCCGGTTCAAGCGGCTGTATCAGCCCCAGCTCCTGCCATTTCTTATGCTTAATGTCCTGCACTGCCGCAAAGTGCTTTACTTCTGCGTTCCATGTCTCCGGGCTTATATGCTCCGGGCTTGCTTTCAGCTCTCCCAGCCATCCTATGTATAAATCGTCTTTGCTTCTTTCGTATTTGTTGCCTCTTCCTTTTGTAATTCGCACCAGCTCAATGCTGCTTAATACGTCTGTAAGCTCTTTAACCGTCATATCTCCGCCCGTTCCTCCCGCTACTTTTCCGGCATTTCATATACTCGCGGTATCTCGAAAGCCCCTGGCTGCACATTCATTCCGCCTCTTATCAATGCAGCGCCTCCCTGTACCATGAGATATTTTCCGCATACTTCCTGCAATTCATCCAGTACCTCAATGCAGCGTTCCTTACTTTCGTATTCTGCAATTTTCTCTAAGCATCCATCTGCAATGTAGATTGCGTGGTGCTTTTCAGCCTTGTTTCCCCGTTTGTGTTCCATCTCTTCGCTGTACTGTAAGCTGTTAAATGATATTCCGAAACAATACAACTTTTCTCTGTCCTGACTTCTTATAAATACGTTACTCATGTTTTGCCTCTTTCTACTTTTCCACTATTTTCATTTCTCTGCCTAAAACTCCCACTTCTGCGCCGCCTACTTTAATAAAGTAAATTATCCCGCCTCCGTATCCGCGCCCTTTTCTTTCCTCTGTCCGCGTAACTTCGTAAACCTCCCCTACTTTCGGCTTAATCGCTGTTGGTATCTCTTCTGTTATTTTGATTTTCATAATGCTTTTTCCTCCTTATATTCCGGCTCTCCGTGCTGGTACTCTCCCACAAGCCAGCCGTAAAGCTCTATTGTAATCTGGTTTCCGTCCGTTCCATCATTGATGATTTTTATATCCCCGTAAAATCCATATACAGCGCCGTCACTTGTGTATACTGTTACGCTGCCCTCTGTTTCCCTCTCGGGGATCTCGATTATAAGCGGCTCTGGCTCTTTCAGCTCTTCTGCCTGCTGCCCCGCTGCACAGCTATATATAGTCAGCGCAATTATGAGCAGAACTGTTATAATCACAGTCCACTTGAAAATCTTTGTTATCCTCTCATTTTCTTTACTGTATTTGCTCATTCTCTGTCCTCCCTGCTTTGCGTTTCTCCCAAAAGTATCTTTCTGAATAGGCTTTCAAAAATTGGCACAGGTATGCTGTTTCCTGCCTGCTTATATAACGCCATCTTATAACGCCCGTTTCTCTTTTGAACTGCTGCCGCCGCCTTATAGTCCTCGTCTGTATATCCTTGTAGCCTCCAGCACTCTAATTCTGTCAGATACCTATAACGCCCTTTCCCCATATCAATTACCTGTGCTGGCGTTCTGTCCTGCCTTGTCGTAATTGTGTAAGCATAATCTTTTATGATCGTTGTTCGCTTTATTCCCTTTTCTCCGATCACATTTAATACGCTCGGCTGTGTTACGTCATATACTGGTGGCGCATCTTCCAGCAGAAAATCTTTTATATTGCGCATAGGCGTTTTAATCAAATCGTCAAATATAAACTTCTCTTTTCCGAAAACCGATACTGTAAACACCCTCTGCCTTGCCTGTGGTAATCCAAAATCCCTAGCATCCAGCAGCTCATAATTGCTCGTATATCCCAGCCTCTCCATTTCGGAAATGTATCTATTGAAATTCGCCCGCATATGCCTGCTTGTTACGTTCTTCACGTTTTCCCAAATAACATAGCATGGTTTCCATTCCCCCATTTGCTCAATAATGTGTATTGTTTCCCACATTAGGCTGCTTCGTGTCTCACTCCCCTCGTCCGCTCCTTTTTGGTGTCCTGCTATGCTGAAATCTTGGCATGGGCTGCCGTGGATTAAAATATCTGGTTTTAAGTTCCATCCAACAACGCTCTGTGTTTTATACGGCAGTTCATCCGCAAACATGGCATTGTATGAGCGTACTGCTTTTTCGTCTATTTCTACATAGTCAATGGCTTTTACGGGTATCCCGATATTTCTAAGTGCGCAACGTGGGCTGCCTATCCCTCCGAAAAGCTCTAATATCTGTATCATCTTCTTAAGGTTTTCCTTTCTTTCGTACTCCAGTAATACTCATTTATAATCCACATTCTCTTACTTACTATCAATGTCAGCCCCAGCGGTACTGTTATGACCGCTATTGTCGCGTCTCTCATAAATGCGCATACGACAATGGTTAATATTAGAAGTGCAATACCGTAAATCCTCTGCTGTATAAAATAGTTTTTCCTGCGCTCCCGCTCTCTCTGTCTCCGGCACTTTTCTCTTTCCTGCTGCCTGCGGCGCATCTGCGCATATTCATAACCTTTTCTGTACTCTTCTCCGTGTATTACTGTCTCTGTATAAATCACTGCTGCTGTCCTCATGTTCCGCCTCTCTTTCGTGTCGGCGGCGCTCTTATCCTCTGCATAGCTGCCGCCCTCCTGTTCTGGCTTTCGTATACCGTGTTGCAGCTTTTCGCCTTAAAAAACTGCTCAAAACCTGTTGACCATCCACATACTCTCTAGCTGGTGTGCCCGCTGCGATTTTTTCACGGTATCCAGATTGCAGCTTTTCGCCTGCTGCTTTCCGTTACAGGTTGCCACCCTGTCAATGCGCCCGACCGTAATCGAAACGGTATCTTGCGCTTATATGCGTGTGCTCTAGCCATTGAGCTACGGGCGCTTATGCGGCTGCTACCGCTTAATCGAATATAAATCCTTTATCCACAAGAAATTTAATCTCGTTACAGCCTGTTACATCTTCTCGCTGTATGAAACTATAAAACTCTTCCGTTGTGCTTACTCCGTACTCTTCACAAAATCGTTTTGCTCGCTCTGCTTCATTTGTCTGAAATACTTCGTCTGCGTAAAATGTTCTTTGGACTGTTTTATAATCATCCCTCGCCTTTGGTAGCATCATTTCTACTACTATCACAGGCTCTTTTGTCCTTTTCCCATACCCTTTTCTTATTACTACTGCACTGCTGAAAAGCCAGCCGTTCCAGCCGTATCTCATAGGCGCGAACTGCACTCTTGGAACTTGTACTAAATCGCCCGTATTTATCTTTTCAAAATCTACCTTTTTCATATTTCCACGCTCCGTTTTGTTAAAGTGTTTTCTGTGCCTTGTCAGCGCTGTATGTGTCCTGCGTAGCTCCACAACGTGCAAGCTCCTTATAAATTGTGTCTCTGTGTACCCCCAGCGCTCCTGCTATCTCTATTACCCTGCTGCCGTCTCTGCTCATTCTCTCTATTGTCTGTCTGTCCTTATAACTCAATCTTCTGTACTTCCGTGCCATCTCTTCCGCTCCTTTCCGATCTGTTTTCTGCGAAAAACCACAGATACAATGCTCTCATTTCCACTTCTGTTATAATTCCCATTTGCATAAGGCACTCTAAGTATCCTCTTAATTTCCCTGTGTCTTTCTCGTATTGCTCTTTAGCTCCGTTTTTTCTGTCTATTGCTATTACCGCTGACATTGTTTTGCAATACTTAACCTGTTTTTCATTTAATTTGTGTATAGCTCCTTTAGTCATATCCGTTACCTCTCTCTAAATAAAATAAGCGTGCCAGAGATTTTTACTCTCTTGCACGCTTTCTTTTCCTCTGCCGCATAAAAAAAGAAATCCGGCAAGAGATTTAATATCTCTTGTCGAATTTCATTCTAAAACTTATCCTGAAAAATTTCAACCTTTTTTTCGACAAAATTTCACTTTCAGCATTTTGTATAATTCCATTCTACTTATGTTGTTAATTTTGCATATATGCCCACATACCTTTAGGGCTGGCGTGATTGTCAGCCCGTTTTTATCCTCATTCAATCTATGCAAGTTTCCTTATCTCTTCCTCAAACACTTCTGCCGCGCTGCGATATCCATGTATCCGGCGCGGATACCCGTTTATCCAGTCCTCTACCTCTTGTATCTCTTCCTCTGTCTTTCCGTCAAAGTTTGTGCCTTTCGGTACTTTGCGGCGTACCATCTTATTTGTTACCTCATTTGTTCCGCGCTCCCATGAGCTATAAGGATGACAATAGTATAGCTTTGTCCGTTTCTCTCCCTCATTGATCGCTGATCTCTCCAGCTCTTCGCACAGCGCAAACTCCGTGCCGTTATCTACTGTGATACTTTTAAAGACTTGTTTAAAAAGTTCTCCCCATTTTTTTCTCTAATGTATCTAAAGCCGTTACTACTGCCCCTGCCGTGTGATCTGGTAACTTGAATATAATTTCATCCCTTGTTTTTCTCTCCGTAAGTGTGAGCAGAGTATTTTTAGATTTTTTCTTTTGTCCTATTACGCTATCCATTTCCCAGTGTCCAAACTCTTCCCGGCTCTCTACCTCTTCCGGGCGTTTCTCTATGCTTTCCCCTGCCTCTGCTCTCTTCTGCTGTTTCCTTACTTTTTTATACTGCCTCTTTTTGTTTGCCTTAACTGGCAAATCCTTGTTTGATAATTTAAGGAATATTCCTTTGTCTATGTAGCTGTAAAGCGTAGTTGTGCATATCTTTGTATCAAACTCCGCCCACTTTCCCTGTGCTGTCAACTGCCCCAGCACTGCTGCCGGGCTGTAATCCTCGTTAATGATTTTATCCTCTATGTAATTTGCCAGCTTAATATCATTACCTATTTTAAGCTGTGTTCCGCGTACCTTTAAATTTTCCTCATACTTCTGCTGTGCAAGGTCTGCGCTGTATCGCATTTCTGTTGTATAGTCGCTATTCAGATGCTCATATAGTCCGCGCTTGATCTCATTATATATAGTGCTCCTGTGTACTCCGATCATGCCCGCTATTTCCGCCTTTGAATGCCCAGCCTGTAATAATGCCTCTATTCTTATTCTATCCCTTTTCTGCAACTGTCTGCTGCCCTTTTTGTTCGCCATCCCTTGCCTCTTTCGTATCCATATTAAATTAAAAGCCGCAGATTGTCAAACTCTGCGGCTTTCATAAACTCTGTTATTGTCTGCCCTGTAATATTTTTTCTACAATTAGCTTTTCTATATACTTCGGGCATTTCCGTTCCCCGTTTTCCCAGTTCTGCAATGTCCTGTATGGTATCTCCAGCCAGTCCGATACCTCGCGCCTGCTCATTCCCTGCTTTTTGCGCGCCTCTTCTATCGTCATATCATCACTCCCCTTTTACATCTTGTGCCCTGTATTTCTTAACTCGTCTGTGTATTTTTCGTTATACCCTTTTCCGTAATATCTAAATATTACGCTCCCATCCTCGAATAATACCCAATCGCAATTTGTATCATTCTTTATTCCATCTATTGCCTCTTCTTTTGTCATTTTCGGAAACATTTTTTCTACATATTCCGCCGCTGCTTCTATTGTGTCAAATCCAAAAACCTCGCCGCCCTCGTCTTTGCACTCTACAATGTAATCATGTTTTTTTAATCCTTCTACCGCTTTCATGTTTCAACGTCCTTTCTTCCGTCTCTTTTATTGTAATCTTATTATATACCCATTGAGCTTGTTTGTCAATGCTTTTATACTCATTGAGCCATTTTCAACAAAAAATAAAACGCTACAGCATTATTGTTGTAGCGCTTCATCTTCTGCGGTCAGCCATTCCATGCTTACGCCCAGCACTTTTGCAAATATTTTCAGCTCATAATCTGTTACAAATCTTGTGCCTATCTCTATTCTGCTTATGCTGTCGCGTTCCAGTGTTATCCCCTGTGTCTGTACTCTTGCCGCAAGGTCTGTTTGCGTTATGCGCTTCTCTGCTCTCGCCATTTTAATGCGCCGCCCGCAAAGGTTTTTCTTTCCTTTGTAGCTGTAAATTTTCATCTTTTACCTGTTCCCCTGTCCACCACTTGTTAATAATCAGAATTTTTCTTGACTTTAACACATTCGCCGCCTAAAATTGTGTTAAAGGTCGGAAACGATATCTTTTAAGGAAGAGAGGTCTATTTTATGGGATTGTTTAAAAAGAAAGAAAAGCCCGAAAAACAGGCGGTCTGTGATGTCCGGGCAAATAATCTGTTTGGAAAGATGTTGCTTGACGGGGAAAATATAGAGATCAGCATAGACGGAAAGTGTTCTTTTTGATAAGATCATATCCGTTGAGCAGATTTCCGGCTTTGAAAAAAAGATGGGGAATTACATAGGAATAAAATTGCAGACAATAGACGGAAAAGCGCGGGTTATCCGCTGTCTCAACAATTCCGAAAATCAAAACAAAATCAATACTATTATTTTTGAGCTTCAAAGCAGATCGTAATTTAAGAGCGGGAATGGTTGTTGTGCCATCCCGCTCTTTTTTCATCCTCTCATTATTTCCAGTGCTGTATTTACGTTCTCTTCGCTTAAAAGCTCGCTGCAAGCTCTCTGCTGTGCGTCTCTTCCTGCTTCTGTGTCGTATGCCGGGCACTCTGCGCAACTCCTGTTATTGCTGCCGCAAATCACAAGCGCTGCCAGAATTTTCCCAGCCTCTTCCCGGTTCATCATACTTTTTTCAAATACTGGCTGGAACAAAATCCCGTGATGCCGTTATATGTAACGTACAGCCATTTTACACTGCCGACTTTCGTAT
>ENA-OROP01000730-OROP01000730.1-human-gut-metagenome-genome-assembly--contig:-NODE-730-length-35247-cov-39.719027_pt1 | contig 35247 bp, 34 predicted proteins | sample MGYA00242132_ERZ509056 | MGnify/ENA primary metagenome ERZ509056 (study PRJEB26280, sample SAMEA2338768) | human gut metagenome | biome: human gut; feature: human-associated habitat; material: faeces...
TTGAATCTCCATCCAGAAATGTGACAACCCGAAAGCCGATGTCAGCATATTTCTTGCGTTCCGCTTCAAATTCTTCCTGTGACGGAAAATCGTTACGCCAGAGATAATATGTCGGTTTCCGCAAGGTTATCACATCCTTTCTCTTAAATTTTCTATAACTATCATATAAAAAGTGGACAGTTTTTGTGTCTGTCCACTTAAAAATAATTTTATCGTTCACGATTTGAATGGTTTAACTGTCCTCGTTTTGCCAGTTCCAGTATTTCTGGTGGGATACGATTCACCAGCTTCTGGAGATTTTCATAATCAGCTCTGAGTCTGGCATCGTCCATTTTCTTTCGTATACTATTGGTGGTTGCTTCTTTTACCTGTCTGGTTAAATCCTGTTTCTGTTTTTGCAATGTTGCCTTATCTGATTTTAAGGAACTGATTGTCTTATCATATTTCCGAACCTGCGTCTGAAAGTTCTCCATTGCAGGAAAAAATTTCTGCAAAAGTTCCACAGCTTTATCTGTATTTTTACCAGCATTAAAAATATTTGTACTTTCCAGTAAATCAGTAATCTGCTTAGCCTGCCGGGTAAGATGCGCTGCTTCTTTAAAAAGTCGTGGCGGAATATGTTCGCGTCCGGTCATGCTGGCAGATTCTCCACGTTCCAGATCTGGATACTTTTCTGCCATATGTTTCCAAAACTCATCTTGCCACCAAGTCAGTTTTTTCTTATTTCCAAGAATCTCCTTTGCACAAAGTCTTCCGTCCTGAGTTATCGGGACAAAAGAAAGGTGCATATGTGGAGTTTTCTCATCCATATGCACCACAGCCGAAAGGATTGTCTTTGCATCCTGATACTTTTCTATAAATTCCAAAGCGGTTTGAAAATACGCTCTGATTTCACTCTTTTTCTTACCTTTGAAAAATTCTGGTGTAGCAGTAATCAAGACTTCAACAACGCGTACACTGTCTTTGCGTGTCCGGCATCCATATTCTTCAATCAGTCGATTCGATTCTGCCCGGTATTTCCCGACTGGTTCAATCAGGTGATAATTCAGATTTTTTCGACTGTTGTCTATATCCGGATTGCTGGCATATTTTTCTTTTTTCCGTTCATTGTGTGCTTCAATATTGCTGATTTCAGGTCCTTTGTATTTTGCAAACCTTAAAATACCATATTGTGCTTTCTGCATTTTTATCTCCTCCTTTCCGAAAAAACAGCTAACTGTCATGTCATATCCGACAGCCAGCCTGAAAAAATATATAATGTGCAACTTGCAGTGAATTACTATGTACATACGTACCAGATTTTAATTTGTCCATTCTTTTGGTACGTACGTACACTGAGAAGCGTCCATAAAACCATCTGTATAGGACGGTTTTGTAATAACTTCTACCCCCGTAAATCCCCATACTCGTCTCCCAGCAGAATTTTTTATTGTATTGCAATGTTCCAGATTATATTTTGTCTGAACAGTAATCATAGCGTCTGAGAAACTTCGATTTTTTAATGCGGTCATGGAATTTTCTTCACACCAGAGACGATAGCTCTCATATAGTTCCTTGGAACTTACACTTGCCTCTGCCTGAAAGCGAATATACCCCTCTGATTCTAAAAACTCTAGTACATTGTTATTGTCCCGTTTCACATTTTCACGATTTGCCCTGATGCGTGGACTTTCTGTAAATTTAAAATTCTGACGAACTAACCGTTGTAACCCTTCAAATGCCCAGAGAAAAATGCTTTCAGCTTCATTCATCATTTTTTCTGCCAAATAGGGATCATCTACACGATCAACAGGTTTCTCCTTTGTTGTCAGCACCAATTGTCTACGATAAAATCCATCGCTCCTGTCATACAATGCCTGCAAATCACCATTACTGAATGCAAGTAATCTGGAAAAAAGCCATCCCTGGTAACTTTGCTTTCCTTTACGTTCCAAGTCCATTTTCCCCTGAGCAGTAACGATAGATTTCACATAACTGGTCTGTTTCAAGGCTTCCATTCGCATATCATCATCTACACACAATAAAATGTGCTCAAGGTCAGCTCTGGCAAAGCGGTTTTCAGAAATTTTACCGATACTTCCGTCTTTCATATTCGTGCCTAACAAGCTGTTCAAAACAGCACCAATTTGTGATTTTCCCTCGCCACCATTGCCTTTTATAATCATCATGCGTTGTCCCTTGTTGCTTGGAATCAGACAATACCCAATAAACTCTTGCAAAGTTGGAATATCTTCCGGGTAGAGCAGTTGTTCTAAAAATGCCAGCCATGTGGCAGCTTCTGGTGCATCTGGATTATAGTTGACCGGAAGACGCATTCGCACAATATCCGATTTGTCAGGGATAAATGAGCCATCTATATATAGCGTTCCATTTGCAAGATGGATTTTATTGGCTTCTGGTGGAAAATCCTCTATATAAGCTGCCAGTTTCATAACTTCCAGAATATTGGTTACTTTGCGAGGAACATTGTTGATGGCATAATGTTTCAGACTTTCAAATATTTCCCCACGAAGGGGGAGATCATCTGTGATCCGCCCTTCTGGAGTAAAAAATGCATTGTTGGCAAAGAGTATTTTATGTGTATGGAGAAATTCCTCACAAAAGGCTGCTTCATTGATATTGGTTCCGTCAAACCAAACTGGATAGTTACTAAGCTGCTTTTGCTTCTTCTGCATATGCATCCTCCTCATCACGAGCCCCTGAAAGATATTTCAAATCTTCCAGATAGCCTGTTTCTTTCATGGATTTTACGACTTCAAAGCCCTCTTCTTCGTCTGCAAAGGTCAGATAATCTGCCAGATATTCAATATAACTCAGATTTTCACAGGCTTCTTCAAATCGTTCATCCATAGGTAAATCTGGATGTTCCGGTGCATATAGTACTTTCCATTTTTCCAGACGGTGAAGATATTCACATATCATTTTCTGGCATTCCCGTAAATCTTTCTGTCTGTTTCTGTTTTCCATGTACTCTGGCTTTTTCAGCGCTGCTATTACTGGTGGCTTGTCTGGTGTAATACCAAAATCTACAGCAATTTTCTTGGCGGCTTCATAGTTACTCAGTCTAAACAAATTTGCAACAAACTGGATTACATCTCCGGTAGCACCACAGCCAAAGCAGTAGTAATAAGTTGCATTCAGTTTCATACTTGGGTGATGGTCATTATGAAATGGACAACAGATCATGTTGTTTCTTCCAATTTTCATGCCATAATATTCGGCAGCCTGTCCGACTGTTACAGTTTCTTTTATTGTTTCAAATAATCTCATTCTATTTTCCTCCTGATTTAAGTTTGAATTTAAAGCTGTGCCGTTTTATCCAGTTCCTTTCCTGACAGGCAACCCTTCTCGGCGCTGTGTCGTCTCTTTTGAGCGCTCTTTTCTAATCAGAAAATCGTGGCGGTTTATAGAGTTCCGGAACGGTCATTTAGTTTTCAAGGTTCTGTCTGATCGATCATGGTGACAGTTTAGCATGAAAAAATCGCACCCCTGATTTATTCACGCACAATGAAAATCAAGAATACGATTCGATAAAAAATTGCAAATTTGCACAGGCACAGATATAATGGAAGTAGTTTAGGAGGTGACCAAACAATGGGGGAATCTGATTTAATAGAAGATGAAACAAGTTTTGCATACCGATTAAGTAATTTGCGGAAAGATCACAATTTAAGCCAAAAGCAACTGGCCGATCAGCTTCATGTGACTCATTCACAAATCAGTCGTATTGAAAGCGGTGAAACTAAAAATCCTAATATAAGTATTGTAATAGACGCCGCCAGATTTTTTCATGTTTCAACTGATTATCTGCTTGGAATCACTCAGATTACTTCACCCAAAAGTTATGATATATCGGAACTTGGACTGTCAGAAGAAGCGGTAACGAGACTGATTACCAGAAGAATAGATGTAGATATTTTGAACCGATTATTGGAACATGAACATTTTCCAAAATTATGTATTATGATTCGGAATTATTTTGATGATACCATTGCTGAGGGCATCATGGCACGAAATAAGGTGATTGATTTTGCTGTTGATCAACTGACTGATCTGATGACTGCAAAGCCATCAAAAAGAAAAGAGATTATAAAAGATAAGCAGTTTTTAAGTTCACAGAAAATAGGCGCGAATGAAGCAGACATTGAAAAAATCAAGATTCAGTTTATGGCAATATTACGTGATATTAAATCTGGTATACAGAAAAAAGAACCAACAAAAGCGGTTGCCACAGCCGAAGCAGTGCAGATGATTCGAAACGCATTGCCCGATAAGCCGGCTTCTGATATCACAAGTACTGACTTGGCAAATGCAGTAGCTTATTATATGGGACAGACAACAGATCTGAATGATGAAGGACTTGCAATGGTACAGAATTTGGCAAAATATATCTGTGACAATAGTGTATCTAAGAAAAATTCAGAGAATGGCTAACGGAAGTATGGATATACCTTTCTTCAAATGTGGCATCGTCTGAATAACAGCATTGTCATGCTGATATTCAGACTCAGTTCTGTTCTTTCAGGCAACTCCTTTACGGAGTACCTTTCAGCACAGAATGTCGGGAATTGGAGGTAATCGCAAGGATATAAAATTTCTTCCCGGCAGCCACAATTTCATAAAGGTATAACACACTAGACTTTCCTGCCGGAAAATCGTGTGCCAACAGGGATGCTACTCGCCCCTATTGGATGACCCAGAGTAAAACATCTGATATAGCAAAAAGAAAGAAGGGTATGTGAAATGGCTTTTTCAGAAAAACTAAAAAACGAAATAGAACTTTATTGTAATAATCATTTGCCACAAGATTCTTGGTATGAAAATGAATTTTCTTTCATACAGGGTTTAGATTTGAAAAATCGCATTATTACGGAATTTAAAGCTATTAGATTTGCCTATAAACTTTATGAAGGCATTGAAGCAACAAATGAAAACTTATTATTTGAAGTACGTAATCAGATACTTGCATATGCATCAATTTATGAAGCAGTAATAGAAAATGTTTTAAATTCATACTACTCAGATACTGTAGAATTTGATTCTTTGATGCATCATATCATTCCAATGAAAATATCTATTCCCCAAAGTAAACAAGATATATTACAAAATGTATTATCTCATGATGGAAAAGTAATTGTACCTTTTTATTATACGAGAAAAAGAAAGGAAAAACCTCAAGTTAGATTTGATGAAAAATGTCGAACCGCAGAGGGTTTGGGATTAATCCATAAATTTATCAATGATGATGGTGTTGAGATAGATCTTCCTTCTGAAATAATTGAGATATATTCTTATAGAAATGGTATTCATATTATTGCAGAGCAAAGGAAAGGTATTAATTATGAGTTGGATTTAAGTAAAAAGGCTTATCGTAGAATGAGACCCTTTATTGATCAATTGAAAGATAAACTTATTCAAGATGGAAAAATTCAAATTAATTAATGAAGTAAAAAGCAAATTGTTTCAAATTCCATTTACCGTCAATTATTGCTTCTCATTATCTTTTGGTCATGTTACAATAAGTGATATAGATTTTAGAGGAGGTGTTTGTATTGAATATCACGCAAATTAAATTGGAAAACTTTACAGTATTCAAGAATGCGGAAATTAATTTTGATAAAGGTATCAATATTTTTATTGGGGAAAATGGAACGGGAAAAACCCATATTATGAAATTATTATATTCGGCTTGTCAGGCAGCGAATCCGAAAGTGTCATTTTCAAACAAAGTTGTTCGCACAATGTTACCAGATGATTTTAAAATTTCTAGACTAATTACAAGAATTCGAGGAAGTAACAGTGCAAACGTCAAAATCAGTGCGCGAATGGATGAAAATACTCCAACAAAAAATCTGTCAATAGACTTTAATCATAAAACCAAAAAGTGGGATGCAATAGTCAGAGGAGAAGAAACATGGGAAAAAAACTTTAAGGATATTAGTAGTATATTCATTCCAGCAAAAGAAATATTGTCAAACAGTTATAACCTAACTGCTGCTGTGGAAAAAGATAATGTTCGCTTTGATGATACATATATAGACATTATAAATTCTGCCAAAGTAGATATTTCTGTTGGACGTAATAGTGTAAATCGTGATAATCGTTTAAAAGCAATCGAAAAAATAATTGATGGTACAGTTTACTATGACAATAAAAAGGATGAATTTTATTTAAAAAAAGGAAATTCTAAGCAAGAATTTAATCTTGTTGCAGAAGGAATCCGTAAAATGGCATTATTATGGCAACTTGTTAAAAATGGAACCTTAGAAAAAGGTTCAGTCTTATTTTGGGATGAACCAGAAGCTAATATTAACCCAACTTATCTTTCAATTATAGTTGAATTATTGTATGAATTACAGCGAGATGGTGTTCAAATTTTTGTTTCTACACATGATTATATGTTGGCAAAATATTTTGAGACAAGAAAAAAAGAAAATACCTCTCTTGTTTTTCATTCATTTAAACGTGAAAAAGGAGTTGTAGAATATTCATCAGCGTCAAAATTCGGAGAATTAAAAAATAATCTTATTATTGATTCTTTTAATACTTTGTTAGATGAAATTTACGATCTCGGAGAATAAATAATGAATAAAGTTTTTACTGAGGAAAATGGCTGTTATAAAATTGATTGTTCAAAAGCAATATGGGCAACAGATTCTTTGAATCATCAATATCATAGTGCTAACTGCTTATTAAGTGATGTAGACTGGATTATGGAAACAAATCAAAAAATATATCTTGTTGAATATAAAAATGCTAATATTTCTGGTGCTAAAAAGCCAGAAGCTTTTATACCGACGAATGATAAAACAATAAATAAAGTAGTAAGAAAGTTTTATGATTCGTTGCATTATCTTTCATTGCAAGGAAAAACTAAACCTAAAGAATATGTGTATATTTTGGAATATCCGAATGGAGATTCTGCTTCAAGAAAAATGATACGAAATCGTTTAAAATCCAAATTACCATTTGCTCTTCAAGAAAATATTGGTAATGGAATAAAACTAATCGAAAAGGTAGAAGTTCTCTCGATTGCTGAATGGAATGATCATAAATATTATGGTGAATTTCCAATTCAACACATATAAATAAAGGTGTTGATAATGTCAGTTATTTTTGCTTGTCACTCTAAAATTACATATATTTGTGAAATAATTAGTTAAACATTCTGGATTATTTTAAGAAAAATACAAAGATACTTACAAAATATTTCTGATTCAAATATCGAGATTGCATCCATGTAGAGGGGGAGACCATATATAGTATCTCCCCCAACCTATATTTTAATTCACTATCTACAATTATTCGCACTATTCAATCCATCCACCCAATTACACAAAATCACAATCGTCTCGTAATTTACATTGATACATGTACGCCACCTTTTCGCCCGCCAAGAACTTTCTTTCCTTTCAGATCTTCCCACTTGAAATCCGGCATCTCTTCTCTTGCAACAAGAAAATTTCCCGCGCGTTGGGTCAGCTGGGCGAAGTTCACAGCCGGATCGGTTGCCCCTTCCTGACAGGCATAGATGGATGCTTCCGCTCCCATAAATCCAATATCCGCTTCCCCGGAGATCAGCGCAGTCAACACTTTATCTGCTCCGAATCCAGTTACCAGTGTAAGATCCAGACCTTCTTCTTCAAAATATCCTTCTTCGATTGCCACATACTGCGGCGCATAGAAAATCGAATGGGCTACTTCATTCAATGTAACTTTGGTAAGCTTCTCTTCTGTTCCATCCCTCTTTGCAGCAAATACTCCCGCCGGCAGTGCTGTCACAGCCAGGACAACAGCTGCCGCCAGTGAGATCCATTTTTTATTTTTCATGCAGATACTCCTTTAAGAAACTTCTGCTGTTAGGATATGCATAAAGGAATGAAAGGTTCAAAATTTCTTTTTATTATCGTCAAGTGGATATTCGCAATCCGCTTCGCTACTTGTTCAGTTTCTCAATAACACTGTCAAGCTCTTTTCTGGAAACTCCGGCAAACCCCATCAGAGCACGTAATGGCATGGAATCTGTCATAGCCATGGTCATCTCTTCGCTGACAGCCTCAGAAGCAGCTTCAGAACCAGCTTCCCCGGAAAGATACTTTTGGATCAGTTTTTTGGCTGCTTCTGCTGTTTCCGGATTTCGGAGCAAATCTCCAAGTGTGGTATTCATATGAACATGCATGGGAAGCCTCTGACTGCTGTTCAGATGAAGTGTCTCTGTGAGACGGATGTCTCTTGAAGAAGCTCCCACCAGTATCTCATAGTCTCCACTGGCAGCAAACCAGTCATGGAGTTCCGTATTGTACCATGCAAAGCTTCGTTTATTCAGTTCCATCGTAACTGTTTTTGTCTCACCTGGCTCCAGGAAAACCTTTTCAAAGCCCTTCAGCTCCTTTTCAGGACGGATGGCAGAGCCTGTCAGGTCTCTGATATAGAGCTGTACCACTTCTTTTCCGGCAGATTTTCCTGTATTTGTTACATCTGCGGAAACCATGACGGTGTCTTTTTCTGTAGGATTTTCCATGGATAACTTAAGATTACTGTAAGCAAATGTAGTATAAGAAAGACCATACCCAAATGGAAAAGCCACATCCATTTCTTTTGTATCATAGTAACGGTATCCTACAAATATTCCCTCACGATACTCCACCTTTTCTCCACCGCCAAAATTCAGATACGACGGATTGTCTGACAGCTTCAAAGGCATAGTCTCCGCAAGCTTGCCGCTTGGGTTTATTTTTCCATAGAGGATATTTGCTGCTGCAGCTCCGCCAGCCTGTCCACCAAGATATGTTTCCAGAAGTCCCTTAATCTCTCCAAGCCACGGCATTTCCACAGGAGAACCATTGTGAAGAACGATCACAGTATTGGGCTGTACTTTCAGGATTTCTGTTATAAGGCGGTTCTGACATTCTGGAAGTCTCATGTGGGAACGGTCATACCCTTCAGATTCAAAGCTTTCAGGAAGTCCTGCAAAGATCACGACTTTGTCCGCCTCAGCAGCTGCTTTCACAGCCTCATCAGCAAGCGCCTTGTCATAAAAATCTCTGTCTGCCGGGAAGCCTTCTGCGTAAACTACCTGTGCATCACAGGGAACAGAATCCAGTACATTTGTTGTCTTAAAACAATTGATGTGTGAGCTGCCACCTCCCTGAAAACGGGGATTTCTGGCAAAGCCGCCAATAAATGCAGCTTTTTCAGAGGTTTTCAGCGGCAGGATGTGATTTTCATTTTTCAGAAGGACCATGGATTCTTCTGCAATATGCTGAGCCCCTTCATGATCCTTTTCCATGGTAAATTCCTGGGGCTTACGATGGTCTGCATATTCAAAAATAATACGGAGGATACGTTCTACAGCCTGATCCAGGATTTTCTCCTCCAACGCTCCATCTTTTACCGCCTTTACGATCATGGCGTCATTGTCTCCTCCGGAGGCCGGCATTTCAAGCTCAAGTCCTGCCTCAAGACCTTTTACACGGTCATTAACAGCTCCCCAGTCTGACATAACATAACCCTTAAATCCCCATTCTCCACGAAGCACATCTGTAAGAAGCCATTTGTTCTCGGACGCAAAAGTACCATTGATTTGATTATAGGAACACATAAAGGTGTACGGCTGTGCCTTTTTTACAGCTGTCTCAAAAGCCGGAAAATAAATTTCACGGAGTGTTCTCTCATCTACTTCTGAAGAACTGCTCATACGGCGATATTCCTGATTATTTGCCGCAAAATGCTTGATGGAGGTTCCCACATGCTGAGACTGTACGCCTTTTACAAAGGCGGCAGCGATCTCACCTGCAAGATATGGATCCTCAGAGTAATATTCAAAATTTCTTCCACAAAGAGGAGAACGTTTGATATTTACAGCAGGTCCCAGTACAACAGATACATCATTTGCCTGTGCCTCTCTTCCGATAGCTTTACCCATTTCTTCCATCAGCCCACGGTCAAAAGAGCAGGCACTTAAGACTGCAGGAGGAAAACAGACAGCCTTGATGCTGTCGTTTATTCCAAGATGGTCGCCTTTTTCATCCTGTTTGCGCAGCCCGTGAGGCCCGTCGCTGACCATCACCTTTGGAATTCCCAGATGTTCCACTTCTTTCAGATGCCAGAAATCAAGCCCTGAACACATGCCGGCTTTTTCCTCCAGCGTCATCTCACTTACGATTTTTTTTAGATCCCGTTCCATAAAAGCACCTCCAAATGTTTTTTCTTAATATGGACTATAACATCTTCTGATGGTAAAATATAATAAAATATTGCTAAAGCTAATAAAATATTGCACTACAACCAGGAGGTATCCACTATATGAAAAAAATTGACATCAGAGATATCCGTTCTGAAGAAATACTGGCAGTAAACCGAGGAGAGAACACCCTTTTTCAGCGGCGGGAAAATCTTTCAAAGCATACCTCCTATGCCAGAGAACGCATGCAGTATGATGCCATAAGAAGCGGCTAGGTGGAGCAGATCCTTTCTCTGCTGCAACAGAAGCCAGATGGAACCGAAGGGATCCTTTCAAAAGATCAGCTCCGTAACAGCAAAAATATGTTTATTGCCGGAATCACCCTTTTTACCAGGGCTGCTATTGACGGTGGTGTACCAGAGGAAACAGCCTATTCTTTAAGCGATGGATATATTCAGACAGTAGAAGAATGTACAAACAGCGTTTCCATAGAAAAGCTGTCCCAAAGGGCGGCAGCACGTTTTGCACAGGAAGTATACGATCCACGGAAGAGAATGGAAATGATACCGTATCTTGTCACATCACGAAACATATGTTAAAATATCCACCGAAACTGGTTCGAAAACCTCCCAGTATAAAAAACTAGGCAAAGTAAAAAAAGAATTTCCGGCTGCACGTATACACAATCTGCAGTCTTTTTACGGATGCTTTTGTTTATTGGAGGTGATAAACAAAAGCATTTTTTTTGCTTTGACACAAGTTGGAAAGGAACAAAATGAACAAACGAAAAATCATCATTGACTGCGACCCGGGAATTGATGACAGCCTGGCCATCATGCTGGCTCTTACATCACCGGAAATCGAAGTACTTGGAATCACCATTGTCTGCGGAAATTCCCCCGTGGAAATGGGATTCGAAAACGCAAAAAAGATCCTGAAGCAGATGAACCGGCTGGATGTGCCGGTCTATATGGGGGAACCCAGACCTTTGAAGCGGGATTACGTAAACGCTCTGGATACTCATGGCGCTGACGGGCTCGGCGAAAGCTTTCTGCCCGAGGTCCCCGGATATCAGCAGGAAATCGGTGCTGTAGATTTTCTCTCCAAGGCGCTGATAAAAGAAAAAGTCTCCGTGATCGCCCTGGGTCCCATGACAAATCTTGCACGCCTGATCCAGAAAGCCCCGGCAGCTTTTGACCAGATCGAGGAACTGGTATCTATGGGCGGTTCTTTTAAAAGCCACGGAAACTGTTCCCCTGTTGCAGAGTATAACTACTGGTGCGATCCGGATGCTGCCACACTGGTCTATGACACCCTTCACCAGAATGGAAAAATGATCCACATGATCGGTCTTGATGTGACAAGAAAGATCGTTCTCACTCCTACTCTTCTGGAATATATCTGTCGTCTGAATAAAGAGACCGGAGAATTTATCCGAAAGATCACGAAATTTTATTTTGACTTTCACTGGGAATGGGAGCATATCATTGGCTGTGTGATCAACGATCCACTGGCAGTGGCATACTTTCTGGATCCGGATATCTGCCAGGGTTTTGATTCCTATGTACAGATCGAAACCGAAGGAATCTCTCTTGGACAGTCCGTTGTGGATTCCATGGATTTTTACCGGAAAACACCAAATACAAAAGTACTGACCGAAGTAGACGTATATGCATTCTTCCAGCTGTTCCTCTCCAGGATCCTTGGTCTGGAACCGGAAAAACTGGATATTTTGCAGGATTTAATATAAGGAGTGACTGAATATGAAAACAGAAAAAATAAATGTACAGAAAATCTGCCTGATCGCGTTTGCCATCTGTATTAATTTTGTGGGCGGACAGATTGCTCTTTTCCTGAAGCTCCCCATCTATCTTGACAGTATCGGTACTGTGTTTATCGCTTCCATTCTTGGACCGTTTTATGGTATGCTTCCCAATCTGATCAGCGGCTTGTTAATGGGAATGACCGTAGATGTTTATTCTCTGTATTATGCTCCGGTGGGAATCGTTCTCGGTTTTGTGACCGGTCTTGTATACCGGAAATTTCAGCCGAAAAAATGGCAGATCTTTCCGGCGGCCATTGCGATCACCCTTCCGTCAACTCTGATCAGCTCCTGCATCACCGCGTTTTTATTTGGCGGGATCACCTCTTCCGGTTCCTCCATTCTTGTACAGCTTCTCGCAAAAACACCTCTTGGAATGGTCGGAAGCTGTTTTGCAGTCCAGTTTATCACCGATTACATTGACAGAATTCTCTGTCTTGCACTGGCAGCCGTCCTGATGGGAGCATTGCGAAAAAGTATGAAAGAGAGTTTTATCCGATGAAAATTTTAATTACAGGTACCAGCTCCGGGATCGGAAAGGGATGTGCGGAGTTTTTTCTGAAAAAAGGCCATGAAGTCTATGGCTTCGATAAAAATGCCGCCACGATCACTCAGCCCGGATATACACATTTCTGCCTGGATATCCGGGATAAGGATTCCTACCCGGAACTCCCTCCTGTAGATATCCTGATCGACAATGCAGGAACCCAGGACGGAAATGACATTGACGTAAACTTAAAAGGAACCATTTCCATTACCGAACATTACGGAATCCACCCTGATATTTACTCTATTGTGATGATCGGCTCAGCAAGCGGACATACCGGCTCCGAATTCCCGGAATATGCAGCCAGCAAGGGTGGCGTTCTGGCCTATGCCAAAAATGTGGCAATGCGGATCGCGCCTTACCAGGCCACCTGCAACAGCCTGGATTTCGGCGGCGTCATGACAGAGCTGAACCGTCCGGTGATGGAGGACAAAAAACTCTGGGATCAGATCATGGATCTGACTCCGCTGAAGCGGTGGATGACTGTGGATGAAGCTGCAGAATGGATTTATTTTATGGCTGTAAAAAACCGCTTCTGTACAGGCCAGAATATTCTCATCGATGGCCTGGAAGCCGGAAACTGCAATTTTATCTGGCCGGATGAAACGTGAGATTTCTCTTAACACCGCCAGACGCTCCACAATATAAAAATCTCCTCTGCCGTCTATTCTGATCTGTGTTATAATAGACCTCATAATACTGGCGTTCCGGTCTATCACTATGCCAAGCAGGCAGATGCCATCTGTCCATAAACACAGGATACATTTCCGGAACGCTGTCAACAGGAGGAAATCGTTATGAATATTAAAGAAGAAATCCATTCATTATCAGAAGAAATGCTCACAAACCTTGGCAGACTGGTTGCCATCGACTCCCAGCTCGGCACACCTGCCGAAGGAAAGCCTTTCGGTGAAGGCCCTGCAAAAGCCCTGGAAGAAGGTCTCAAGATTGCCGATGAGCTTGGTTTTAAAACCGTAAACCTGGACAACTACTGTGGCTATGCAGAAATGGGTGAGGGCGATGAGATCGTTGGAATCGCCGGACATCTGGATATCGTGCCAGTGGGTGGTGACTGGACTTATGATCCATTTAAGCTTACCCGTGAAGGCGACCATGTATACGGACGTGGAACTACCGATGACAAAGGTCCGATTCTGGAAGCGCTCTACGCCATGAAGCTTCTCCGCGACCACGGTGTAAAACTGAACAAAAGAGTCCGCCTGATCATGGGCTGCAACGAAGAGACCGGTTCCAGATGTATGGCTCACTATAACCAGGTAGCCGAAGAGCTCTCCTGTGGTTTCACACCGGATGCCAATTTCCCATGTATCCACGGCGAAAAGGGACAGCTGGGTATGATGGCCTACTCCAAAAACACCAGGATCCTTTCCATGAACGGCGGTTTTGTTTCCAATGCAATGTGCGACACCTGCACAACTGTTATTCCCGCCGAAGATGATCTGAAAGAAAAGCTGGAAGCAGCACTTTCCCATACAAAGCTCCAGGAATACAAAGTAACTGAAGAAAATGGTGAGCTTACCATCTACGCCAAAGGTGTTCCGGCTCATGCCAGCACCCCGCACCTGGGAGTCAATGCTGCAGGTGTAACCTTTGAATGCCTGGCAGAGGCAGGATTTGAAGATGATTTTGTAAAATTCTATAACTCCCATATCGGCACTGCCTGTGACGGTTCCGGCATCGGTCTGAAATTTGCGGATGAATACGGAGATCTGACCCTGTGCAACGGAATCGTAAAAACAGAAAACGGCGTGATCTCCTGCACCATCGATATCCGTGTCCCGGTTACTCTTAAGGAAGCAGAGATCCGCAAAATGTGTGAGGACAAACTGGAGGATAAAAACGGACGTATTGAGATCAACAACGTTGTTGCCCCATTATTCTTCCCAAGAGAATCTCCACTGGTAAATGCCCTGTACAAAGCTTATACAGATGTAACCGGCGACACAGAGCACAAACCAATGGTCATCGGCGGCGGCACTTACGCAAAATCCCTCAAAAACATCATCGCCTTCGGACCTGAAAAAGAAGGAATCGACTATCGCATCCACGGAGCCGATGAATTTATTCTGGTATCCGGTATGGAAGAAGCAGTCCTGATCTATATGGAAGCCATCAGAAATCTGCTTGCGATCTGAAAAATACTATAGAAAGATAGGAGAATTTTTATATAAAAGCACATAAATACTGGTCACTTGGAGCATTGCTCTGCATGACAGGTTCTTTTTACACAGGCTACAGAAAATTCATGAAAGCACACAAATATTTCTCTTTCGGCACACTGTTTTGTATGATCATGGCTATCTGGTCCGGTCACAAAATGATCACTCCCTCAAAAAGATCGCAGGAAAAAGAATGTCCTGCTGACAACAAATAACTGCAAATATGAAATTAAAATTGATCGCACTTGATATTGACGGTACACTTACCAACGATGAGAAAAAAATCACAGCAGATACCCTAAGCACACTTCTGAAATTTCAGGAACAGGGAATCCGGGTAATGCTGGCTTCTGCCAGACCTGTACCCGGACTTTATTCTGCTGCCAGTGAGCTGCGCCTTGGTGACCACCACGGCATCCTCATGGCCTACAACGGCGGAAAAGTCGTAGACGCCACAGACGGACAACTTCTTTCACAAACCCATATGGACCTTAATAAAACCCGGGAACTTCTCCGTTTTCTGGAAGCGCTTCCTGTCACTGTAATCCTGGACGACGGCGAACGCTTCTATGTGGAAGATGCTCATGGATATAAGGTGGAATACGAATGCTGGAACAATCAGATGGACTGCACAGAAGTCGATAACCTTGCAGATTTTCTGGATTTTTCCCCGGTAAAGCTTCTCCTATCTGTTGACCCGGATGAAATCCTGAACATTCAGGATATGATCCGCAGCCATCTTCCCGATGATCTCTGTGTTGTCCGCACGGCACCTTTTTATCTGGAAATCATCCCGGTTTCCATCAATAAGGGAAAAGCTCTTCTTGATGTGTGCAGCCGCCTTTGTATCGATCCGGCTGACACGGCAGCATTCGGTGATTCCGAAAATGACATCCCTATGCTCCAGGCTGCCGGCTGTGGTGTTGCCATGGGTAATGCGGAAGATGCGGTAAAGGCTGTCGCTGATAAGGTTACACTGTCCAATAATTCGGACGGTATCGTCCATGCACTTCGGCATCATCTTTTATGATCCTGCTCACAAATTTCCGGTTGATAATGTCTGCCACCGGTCCCATAAGAAGGACACTGGCTACGGTTCCTACATTTACAATTCCGCCGCTGGCAAAGCAGATCACCGCACAGATCAGATCGGTAAGCATCCTGCATCCGAAGTAGGATTTATGAGAACGGTTACATAAGATCATGGACAGACTGTCATATGGAGATGCTCCCGCTTTTGCGTTCTGATACATGGCAAGCCCGATTCCGCCAACCAGAAGTCCGATCACTACAGTCACAAGTTTCTGCCACAGAACTTCCGGTGCGCCCAGTTTACATACCAGATAGTAAAAAAATGTTACCACATATCCCTGAAGGATCGCATTGAAAAAAGTTCCAAATCCGATATATTTTCTTCCGTCCTCTGTGCGGTGAACTTTTGTCTTGTCTGCATTGTAGAACGTAAAGACGATGTCATTTCCACCACGGTTAATGATATCCTCCAGTTTGTTTGCATGATAGTGCATCGGAGATACCTGACCACTGTCACACATCATGATCTTTTCTGCGTACGGTTTATTGTACTTTGGATTGTGGACATTTCCGTTACGGATGGTGATCAGTGCAAGTCCCAGAGTATCGAATTTTCCTTCGCCGTAGTCTGTGACATCCCATCCAAGCTCACACTCACGGATCTCATCATACTCATGGTTCTTCTCTGCCCACTCATCCGGTGTGAAGGAAAAATATGGCGGAAGTTTAAATCTGCATTCTTCCATCAGTGCTTCCATTTTTTTGATCGTTGCGTTGATCTCTGATCTTTTCATCGTAATACCCTCCTGGTTTTGTTATATAAATTTTATTTTAAGCGGACATTCGCAATCCGCATTCGCTACTTGCTCATAACCGAATAACTGCTTCGCAGTTGATTCGGTTAAATTTCTCAAGTTCTGCCCGGATCTCTTCTTCTCCGTCCAGCACAGTGAAGATAAGTTCATTGCGCTCTTTTTCAAACGGTTTCAGCATGTGAAGATCGCCGTTTTTCTCATGAAGCCCGCGTCCGTACACACTGGAGTTGGATGGTTCCAGGCCGATCACATAATCTCCGGCTGCTGTGGATTTCCATTCCATAAAATATGGAAAATTTTTTGTGCTGTATTCGATCTTCAGTCCCAGCTTCAGATCCGGATTTACCGCAAGGACCCAGGTTCTCTTATCCTTTGTCTTCTTGATATCGTGGATAAACACATACTCCGGCTCATTCTTTTTCGGCCTGTCCATGTGGTCATAATCTGCCTCGTGTCCGGCGGAAGCTTCGTCTCGTGGTGCCACTTTTTTTGTCGGAATATAAAGCTTTGTCGCAGGGGTGAGGAAGGGATAACCAAGGTTGATGTGATAAAGAAGCATCAGCGGCTCTTCTCGGAATGTATCATAATGATTTCTTCCCTGAAGTCCCGGCTTGGAAAGGAAATTCATGTTGATTCCTTTGTAGGTAAGGCCTGCCACATCCAGACACTTGTCACACATCACCTGATACTGAAGACACTCGTTCTTCACATCAAACATCCTAAGTCCGGTGCTTCTTCCTTCCTCACAGGTTACTTTGCGGATGTATGCCATCTACTGCATACTTCCCACATACTGATACAGTTCTTTCTTATCCATAAGACACTCACCTCACTCAAGATTTGCATGGTACTGCCAGAGAGATCTCATATCCAGATGCCTCTGCTCGATGATCATCTTTGCAAGCACATCTCCCAGAAGAAGCACAGACTGCTCAAAAAGAGAAGTCATTGGCTGGCAGGAATCAATCGCATCTTCCAGATAATTCTTCGTGCGGACCGGAATCCTTACCATAAAATCCGCAATGTCTTTCATCTCACTGTTTGGATTGGAACCGATATGAACGATGGTGCAGTCCACAGATGCCTGGCTTTTCTAGCGATCCCCAGAGGGAAAAGAGAACCGCCGGAGCCGGAGCCGACGATCAGAAGATCGTCTTTTTTGATAGCCGGTTCGTTGATCTCGCCTACACAGTGTGCCCTGATCCCAAGGTGTGCAAATCTCTTACAGATACACTGCAGGGCAAGCATCACACGGCCGACTCCCACAAAAAACACCTGATCCGCTTTGAGAACTTCGTCAACCAGACGTTCCAGGGAAGCAGGATCAATACTTTCCATTGTTTTTTTCAGCTCTGCCAGCACGTCTTCGCTGGCTGTCTCATATTTCTGTGCAAAATCTGCTGTCATTTTCTTCAACCTCCTATTACCAGATCATGTAATTTCATCAGATCCTCAAGGCTCTGTTCCATGTTATCTTTCTTAATGCAGGTGCTTCCTGTTACAAAAATATCCACATCACTTTTTCCATAGGTGCGGATATTGTCCGGAGAAATCCTTCCGTCTACCTCGATCTTTGTCTTAAGTCCCCGGTCTGTGATCATTTTTCGAAGCTCCCGGATCTTCCGGTCTGCGTATGTAACCTGTTTTTCCCCTTTTACGAAGGCATATCCCGGATTGATCAGCATCAGAAGCACGGTATCACATTTATCCAGAACATATTCCAGTTCACTTAACGGGGTGGCCGGTTTCAACGCAACACCTGCCTTTACTCCTTTTGCGTGGATCCGGTTCAGCATTCCATCTATGTGAGGCTGTGTTTCCCCGTGGAAAACGATCTGGTCTACTCCGATATCCAGAAGTTCATCCACAAAATAATCCTGCTCTGTAACCATCACATGACAGTCAAAAAACATGTCTGTCTTTGCCCGTAACTGCCTCACTGTATCCAGCCCCAGCGGCATGCTCGGACTGAAATGTCCATCCAGGATATCTACATGAAGCATTTTGATCCCTGCTTTTTCCAGTGTCTTTACTTCCCGTTCCAGATTGCACATATCCAGACAGATCAGAGACGGTGAAAGGATACAGGATTCGTTCCAGATTTCTTTCATAGTGATTCACTCCTTATGATTTCTTCGATCTCTTCTCTTGTAGGAAGGGATGAGATCGCTCCTTTTTTCTGTACACACAATGCTCCGGAAATATTTCCGTATTCCATTGCTTTCCGGAGGATCGGTTCTGTGATCTCCTCCGGCCTTGTTACTCCCTGTAGAAGAAGGCTTGAGAGGAATCCACCCCAGAATGCATCTCCGGCTCCTGTGGCATCCACAGCTTTTACCGTTCGTCCGCCTACTGTGAAAATGCTGTTTCCGAAGAATACCTGTGCGCCTTTGGAACCTAAGGTCAGGATTACGGCTGTGAGATTTTTTTCCTTCATCAGATTTTCGATATTTTCTTCACCGCCGACCATATCCACCTCTTCCTCGGAGATCTTCAGGATATCCACAAAATCCAGAATTTCATCCAATGCTTTTGCACAGCTTGCCTTGTCATCTTTCCACATCAGGTTTCGATAGTTGATATCAAAGTGAACCTCGAATTCTTTCAGAAACATGTCTGCTCCCGGTTTTCTCGCAAAAGTAAAGGTTCTCTCGCCGTCATCCTTCAGTGAGACAAAAGCCATGGTTGTAGTTGCCTCTTCACAGCGTTTCCTGCACATGACCCGTACGCCTTCTTTTTTCAGCGTTTCCATAAGGAATTTTCCAAAGTCATCTTCGCCAACCTTGCAGCACATTCCGGTTTCCAGTCCGTTTCTTGCAGCTGCGATCGCTACATTGGCCGGTGCGCCGCCTGCATTCCGTATGTAGGAACCTTTTTCCTCACCTGGGATAAAATCGATTACCATTTCTCCGATACTGTATATATCCATGGTGTCCTCCCTTTTATTTAGTAACTTGTGTTTACTTTTTGTTTATGTCTGCATTATGTCATCGTTATTAGTAATGTCAAGATACTATATATCATTTCATTGTTATACACATTTTAAGCCTGGAATTTTTATATAATCTGCACAAAAAAAGTTCCCGGAACTATCTCACAGAAAATAGTTCCGGGAACTTTCCCAGTATATTCACTTTTTTTATCTACAGAAGCTCACCCTGAAAGTACTGCTGGATGGCATTGCAGGCCCCGCCAAGTACTGCTGTCTTATCTAAGTAACTTGCCTTTACTATCTGGGTGCGGGTCTGGTGATTACTGAATTTCCTTTCATTGACCAGTTCTTCCAGCTGTTGCACATATCTCTGTGGCCACCAGACGCCGTCGTGACCCAGAATGATAAGATCCGGATTCAGAATGTTCACCACACTGACCAGCGCAGAGGAAAGTTTCTCCACAAGATCTTCGAATATCCCGCCAATCTCCAAATTTTCCCACTGTTCGCAGAAGGTCTTATAATCATAAAATTTCCCTGTAGCTTCCCGCATCCGCTTCAGCACGGTTCTGGAATTCAGATAAAGTTCCAGGCACCCCCGGTTTCCGCAGACACATTTCTCCCCCTGATAGTCAATGGAAAGATGTCCGATTTCCGGTGTGTAGCCGGAATTGCTCTGGTACTTCTCATTGCCGATGATGATCCCGCATCCCACACCGCTGGAGAGGCCTGTGAGAAAGATATCCTGATACCCTCGGCCAATGCCGAACAGTTTTTCCGCAAGGGCTGCGCTCTGGTTATCGTTGTCGCAGAATACCGGCAGGTGATAACGTTCTTCCAGAAGTTTTGCCAGCGGAACATCGTGGATCCCGTTAAAATAAGGTGGCGATTCGATCACGCCCTCAATGCTGTCCAGCGGCCCGATGCAGGCAACACCGATCCCACCTGCCCGGTCTGTTCCAAGCATCATCTGATCCGCCAGGCTGTAGACCGTTTCCATCAGTTCCTCCTGATCTTTCCAGCCCCGGGAAATTTTTTCACTCCGTAAGATCTCCAGTTTCAGATTGCAGAGGACTGCCTCGCAGAAATCTCTCATGATCAGGATTCCGATCACCAGGGGCGCTGTATCCGCAATCCCAAGACCAATGGGATTTCTCCCCAGATCCGCATTTTCCTGTTTTTTCGTCTCAATGAGATAACCGTTTTCCATCAGCTCTGTCACGATCTTGGAGATGGCTGTTTTGGTCAGGTGCATTTCCCTGGACAGCTCAATTCTGGAACTGCAACGCCCGGTAGCAATCAGTTTCAGAACGGTTCCTCTGTTCTTTTTTTTCATATCCTCTCTGTCTGCATTCATTTTTATCTGTAAACTCCCGTCTTTATGATTCTCTGATTTCACTGTCTATATTTTAGGTGATATCAGGGTTTAAGTCAAGTGAGTTTACTTTTAGTTTCTGTTCTTATCTTTTACATTCACGTCGATTGTTTTCTCGTTCTCTTACTGGTATAATACGAAAAGACTTTTCAGTATCACGGAGGAAAAAATATCTATGGAACTTTTATTTCTGGCGCTGTTTGCAGCCAGTCTCATCGCATGTGTAGTCACCGGTGCTTCTGTTGTTTTTGCCCTGATATTCGGGTACATTCTGTTCTTTTCCTATGGACTGATCCATGGAAAAAGTGTAAAAGAGATGCTTCGTTTTTCCCGGAACGGAATTTTCACAGTAAAAAATGTTCTACTGACTTTGTTACTGATCAGTATGCTCACAGCGATCTGGCGTGCCTGTGGTTCCATTGCCTATATCGTATATTATGCATCTGCCATCTGTACTCCTTCCGTGATGCTGCTGGCGTCTTTTCTTCTGTGCTGTCTGATCTCCTTCCTTACGGGAACCTCCTTTGGAAGCGCTGCCACCATCGGCGTAATCTGTATGACTATGGCCAACAGTATGGGTATTCCTCCCTTTCTTACCGGCGGCGCGATCCTGGCCGGGATTTTTTTCGGGGACCGGTGTTCTCCGGTTTCCACCAGTGCGCTTCTTGTCAGTGAACTGACAAAAACGGATCTTTTTTCCAATATCCGGAATATGACACGCAGTGCTCTGGTTCCCTTCATGCTCAGTTGTGTTCTGTATGGAATTCTCGGCTTTTCCGTCTATACCAGCACGGCTGTCGATACCACCCGGAACCTGCTTGTGAATTACTATAATTTCACTCCTCTGATGCTGCTGCCGGTTATGATCGTGCTGGTACTTTCCCTTCTTCATGTGGATGTAAAAAAGACCATTGCCATCAGCGGACTGGTGGGAATGGCCATTGCGGTGAGTGTACAGCACTTTCCGGTGTCGGAACTTCCTGCTTTATGTTTCTCAGGATTTTCGCCTTCTGATGGGAAGATTGCAAAACTGATGAGCGGCGGCGGTTTTCTTTCCATGCTGCGGGTTTATCTGATCGTTGGAATTTCTTCCTGCTATTCCGGCATGTTTGAGGGAACCGGATTTCTGAACGGAATTGAAGCCCTGATGGAAAAACTGGGCTCCAGGATCACCCCTTATGGCACAACCTTACTGACTTCCATTGTCACTTCCGCCATCTCCTGCAACCAGACTCTTGCCATCATGCTCACCAGCCAGCTGTGCGGGGAAAACAATCCGGAAAGATCTTCTTTTGCCCTGGATCTGGAAAATACGGTAGTAGTCATAGCGCCCATGATCCCCTGGTCCATTGCAGGAGCCGTGCCGCTGGCTGCCATTGGTGCGCCAAACATCAGTATCGCAGTTGCCTTTTATCTGTATCTGCTGCCGCTGTGGGGACTGGCTGTGCATCTGTTCAGATAGGGTCTGTTTTTACCGTCAGATCCTTCACCCAACGATGCTTCTTATAATTCAGATACACAGCCGGGATCTTCACAAATTCATCCAGACTGATGATAAAGTAAACCGCAAGCACCGGAAGCTTCAGCACAAATGCGGCGATAAGGCCCAGTGGAACCATAATACACCACATGGAAATACAGTCACAGTACAGCCCGAACTTACTGTCTCCGCCTGCACAGAAAATTCCGCTGATGGTTACTCCGTTTACCGAACGTCCGATCATATAATAAGCACAGATCAGGAGCATTCCCTTAAGATATCCTTCCGCTGTAACGCTTAGGTTGGCCGCACGGAGAATCAGCGGACTGAATGCCAGAAGCACCAGTCCGGACATGATTCCGCCACCGTTTCCAAGTCCCATACAGAAACATCCGGCCAGGTTTTTGACAATGCTGGCAATGGAATTGGCGGCTACCGCATCACTTCCCAGATGTCCCATAATTACGGAATACATGGAAAATCCGGTTCCCCAGACGATCTCATTGCAGATCACCGGTGTTGTATATTTCCAGAAATCTCTCCTGAGAACGGGATCGTCTCTGCGGAGATATTTTGCCCGGAGTTTTACCTGATCTTTTCCCACAGTTTCCAGAACGCACCATGTAACTTCAATGATACGGGCTGTTACTGTTGCCAGTGCGGCTCCGGCAATCTCCATTCTTGGCATTCCGAACAATCCATAGATCAGCACTGCATTGATAAAAATATTTACTACTACACTGGTGGCACTGATCATGCTGCTTTTTGCCGCTCTGCCGCTGTTTTTCAGGATGCAGAGATACATCTGCGAGATTCCGGTAAGCAGATAGGATACCGCGATCACACGAAGATACAGGGAACCGCCCCGGATCAGTACCGGATCATTGGTAAAGATCCTCATCAGCATTCCCGGGATCAGCAGCGCGGACAGAGTAAAGATCAGGGAGATTGCAGTCGTAACTTTCATCACAAAGGCAAAGATCCTCTCCACTGCCGGAATATCTCCCTTTCCCCAGTACTGGGCTGCGATGAGCGAAAGGCCGATGGTCATTGCTTCCAGAAGAAGATTGTGGATAAATGTTATCTGCCCTGCCAACGATACTGCGGAAAGAGAATCCTGTGAGATCACTCCCAGCATCAGGGCATCGGATGCACTGACCAGAGCCAGCATAAACTGCTGAAAAGCGATGGGCATCACCAGGCTTATAAGCTTTCTGGTGAATGCCGGGGCTTTTTTATTTTTCATTTATTTTTGCCCATGCCTCCTCATCAAATTTTCGGTCTTTAAAGTAATATGGCTTGTCCGCATCCGTGATCTCGCGGATCACGCGGCAGGGATTTCCGGCTGCACATACATTGTCCGGAATGTCCTTTGTCACTACGCTTCCTGCGCCGATCACAACGTTATTTCCAATCTTTACACCCGGAAGAACGCAGCAGCTTCCGCCGATCCACACATTGTCCCCGATGGTGACAGGAATCCCGTACTCAAAAGCGGAATTCCTGCTCTCCGGATGGATCGGATGCCCGGCTGTGTAAATACCTACATTGGGGCCAAACATTACGTTATCCCCGATGGTGATTTTTCCCACATCCAGCATCACGCAGTGGGTGTTGGCATAAAAATTCTCTCCGACTTCGATATGGCTTCCGTACTCACAGTGAAACGGCGGCTCAAAATATACGTTTTTCTTATGTTTCAGTCCTGTGCGTTCCAGATATTCCATACCCTTTTCCGGGTCAAAAGGCATGGCCTCATTGTACTCCCGGACGGCCTTTTTTGTTTCTTTCTGCTGCGCCACTACTGCATCATCGGAGATGTATGCCATTTCGTGATCTCTTCTGTAAATATTGTCCATTGTAAATCCCTCTCTTATAAATACACTTTGTTTTCTTCAAAAAAATGCCCGGTGTCTCCTGACGCACTGTGAGTGATTCCGGAGAGGACGGCGGCATGCTCCACTATATCTGCCTTACAGTTTACGCGGACATTGACCGAAGCATCTTTTCGTTTTATAATTATATTGTATATTTTTAAGTTATTCTATCGGTTTTCTATCTAACTTTATAACAATCCTGCGAGGTATGAATATGATCTATATAGACTTAAAGGATGACCTTTCTGAAAAAATGGTCTACGATTATCCTGACTGTCCGGCCTACACCATCCATGAAATGCTTTCCCACTATCCCAATTATTCCGCTATCAGCCACTGGCATGATGACATTGAATTTCTGATGATCCAGTCCGGCCAGATGCAATATAATGTCAACGGAAAAATCCTCACTCTGGAACAGGGACAGGGGATTTTTGTAAATTCCAGGCAGATGCATTACGGATTTTCTGAAAGTCACAGGGAATGTGAATTTTTTTGCATCCTCATCCACCCCATGCTTCTGTGCACATTACCTGCCTATGAAAAAAACTTCGTCCTTCCTCTGATCCGGAACAACGAAGTTCCCTTTTTTATCTTTGATCCCGGGATTTCCTGGCAGGCACAGATTCTGAAACAAATGGCCGACATCTATGTGCACCGTAAGAGTAAAACTGCTCCTTTACGGATCCTGTCCTCTTTTTCCCTGATCTGGGCTCTGCTTCTTGAACATCTGCCCTCTGCCTCCCGGACCGAAGACCATACCAATACAGATCTTACCGCCATCCGGAACATGACCGGTTTTATCCAGCAGAACTACACTTCCAGGATTTCCCTTAAGGAAATTGCGGCTGCCGGTTCCGTAGGTATCAGCAAATGCTGCAAACTCTTTTCCAGATATTTCAGCCAGAGTCCAAATCTCTATCTGAATCAGTACCGCCTGAATAAAAGTGCTCAACTTCTCCGGGAAACCGATATGACTATAACAGAAATCGCTCTTTCCACCGGCTTTGGCAGTGCCAGTTATTATGCGGAATCTTTTCGAAAATGGGCAGGCATGAGTCCCGGGAAATTTCGCAAAGCCTGATAACTGCCCCAGGCAGATCACACTGTCTTCCGGAATTTTGCCGGTGACACCCCGAACTGTTCCCGGAACAGATGATAAAAATGGCTCACATTAGAAAATCCACAACACTCACAGATGTCCAGGATCTCCCTGTCTGTCTGCGCCAGAAGATAGACCGCGTATTTCAGACGTTCCTGGTTGATATACTGAGTAGGAGTTTTCCCGCTGATCTGCTTCATCAGCCTGCAGAGATGGCTCGGAGAACAGGGCGCCAGCTCACACATTCTTTCATAGCCTTCCTGAAGATTTTCGATCTTGGACATATTTAAGAGAAGTTCTGACAGCCAGGACGGCATCTGATTCCAGGGATCCTTTTCATCGTAAGTGAAAAAATAATCCTCCAGAAGAAGCGCAATGATACACTGTGCATGATATCTTGCATGCCTGGGATGGCTTTCGTTTACCAGATTTCCGGCAGTATCCATGGCATCCAGGACTTTGCGGAAATTTTCCCCTTCCAGATGAACATAGGCCGGCATCTCGCTGTTTATCAGTTTATCCATCTTTTCTTCCTGTTCCAGAAACAGAGAAACATTTCGAAGCACCTGGGTGGAAAAGCCCAGATTCCGGACACAGAAATTCTCTGAATGAAAAAAGCTGTAACTGTGCATATCATTGGGGCGTATAAAAAACAGGTCTCCTTTTTTCACCGTCTGCACGGAATCATTGATCAAATGATAGGCCGTACCCTCTGAAATAATAAAAAGTTCATAATGATTATGGGTATGTAGCGGCACATGCTTGTAAATATCCGAGATCGTATAGGAAAGTCCGGACTCTTTGCGCAGTGGATATTGTTCTTTTCCAAATACCGGTATTGCCATTTTTTCTACTCCTCCCCGTTTTCTGATATCAATATACTACAAAAATCTGACAGCTGTAAACAAGAAACACTGTGGAAATTATGATATTCTTTTACCGCATTGAAGAAGATTTCTCTGATGCAGAAACTTGATCTTTATTTTTTCAGGGAGGACTTATTATCATGTCATCATCCAAAGCTCGATTTTTTAATCCGGCTGTTGTAGGCCTGATCATGCTCAGCTTTTTTCTGGGTACCAGTGAATATACAGTGATCGGTATCCTGCCGGAAATTGCTGACGGATTCGGGATTTCACTGACACAGGCCGGAAGTATTGTATCTCTGTTTGCTTTCGCCTATGGCCTGGGCACTCCGTTTCTGGCTGCCTATGTGGGAAAATACAACCGTTTCCGTATTACCATGCTTGGAATTTCACTGTTTGCACTCTGCAACCTGATCTGTGCCATTGCTACCAATTACATGGTATTTCTGGTATTCCGTATTCTTACGGCTGTCGTTTCCGGTACTGTGGTTTCCATCTCCATGACTTATGCGGAAGATGTTGCTTCCATCCCGGAGCATATCCCGGGTGTGGTCGCAGGTGTTTTTTCGGGCTTCAGTATCGCTTCGGTCATCGGTGTGCCTATCGCTTCCACCATCACTCATGTTTTTGGATGGCGTGCGGCTTTTATCACGATCTTTGTGGCGACTCTGGCTCTGCTGGCGCTTCTGTTTATGAAACTGCCACGTCAGAACCGTCTGAAAGCAGGAAGTATCCTGGAACAGTTTAAGCTTTTTCTGGATAAAAGGATCTCCATCGGCTGTGCCATTGTTTTTCTGGCCGGTGCTTCCACTTACTGTTTTTATACATACCTGACACCGATCTTCCAGCAGGAACTTCACATTCCGGATTCCATGTTAAGCCTTGCACTTCTGATCTTCGGTATTGCAGCTATCACCAGCAACGTAAGTTCCGGTCAGGTGGCAAACAAAACCGGCATCCGCATGCTGCCTCTGATCTATGTGATCCAGACTGTATGTCTGCTGCTTCTTCCCATTGCCACCCACAATCTGGTAAGCGGAGGACTGGTACTTTTTATCCTGGGTGTTGTGATGTATCTTCTGAATTCACCGCTGCAGATGCATTTCCTGAAGATCGCCACCAGGGATCACCCTGCCTGTGTAAACCTGGCTTCTTCTCTGATCTCGGTTTTCTTTAACTTCGGTATTGCAGCCGGTTCTGCCATGGGTGGTGTGATCGTAAAATATGCCGGACTTCGGTTTGTGGGAATCGGCGGTGCCATTCCCGGTATCGGAGCGATCATCTGTGCGGTGATCCTGCTTCAGATCATGAAACCGGGTGCGGATATCCGGTAAATCAAACAATACTGTCCATTTACCGGGACTATAGCATTTCCATAAATTACTGCTATAAAAAATACAGTCAGGAATATATCAGAATCTACCTCCGATACTCCTGGCTGTATTTTTATCTGCATCTTGCCTTGTATCACTCTTTTTATTTTCCTGTAATTTTCATCATTCGTCGTTTTTACAGTCCAATAAAAAGGACTTTATATCTTTCTTATTTCATCTCGATCTTAAACAGTCTGGCTGCTTTTTCCTGCGGCATCTTCACTGCAAGATTTCCATTTTCAACTTTATATTCGCACATCTCTTCCTTTGGATAGATCACGGATACTTTGCTGATCTTTTCTGCGTCTTCCAGCGGGATCACCGCTTCTGTTGTTCCCGGTGTCCATACAGAAAGATAGGTATTCTTCTCTGCTTTTACTCCGTAAGCGAGAACTTCCGACTTCAGAGTACCGAAGCCCAGCGGGAAGAACGGCACACCGTCACGGACTTCCTCACGGATTTCCTTATACAGGGCGATTCCCTCTTTCATACGGTTCATGGAATTCTCGCCAAGCTTCCATACCATACCGCTGATATACGGGCGAAGGAGCATACCGTTTACCACATTGTAGATCACATGCTCTTCTTCATCCTCATACGGATATACCCACATGCCACCCTGCTCAGGGGCAACCGCACTTGCCACATTGGCTGCAATATTGGCATTGTAGAGATAATCGGTCTGGTCACTGGTAGACTGAAGGCTTAAGACTTTCAGCATACCATAGTCCATACGCTGTCCGCCGGAACCGCAGTTCTCCACAACAAGATCCGGATAATCACGGAAGATCTCCTCATACCACTGATGGAGGCATTCATAATGCTCACGGATGGCATCTGCACAGCTGTCGCTGTTCAATTCACTTCCGTATCCCATCGTTACGTTATAGTCCACCTTGAAGTACTCTACGCCATAATCACGGATCAGCCTGTCCACTACATCACGGCAGTATTTCCGTACTTCCGGATTGCGGAAATCCAGCATGTAACGTTTGTTGTCAATGTGGCGTTTTCCATGGCGGCAGACAAACCAGTCATCCGGAAGTTTATTTGCAAGCTCACAGGCAACTCCCATAACTTCGATTTCCAGCCAGAGTCCCATTTTCAGGCCTTTGCTGTGTGCGTAATCGCAGACTTCTTTCAGGCCTCCAGGGAATCTTCCGGATGCTTCCTTCCATTCACCGACACGGTCCCACCAGAATCCGTCGTCATACCATCCTGCATCCAGACAGTAATATTCACATCCCAGCTCTGCCGCCTTGTCAATGATGGAAAGCTCCCTCTCTGTTGTGGGATCTCCCATCAGGCAGTTCATGTAATCATTAAATACCACGTTCAGTTTCTCATCGTCCGGATTCGCTCTGCGTACCTTTCTACGATATCTGGTCAGCGCTGCTACTGCCGGATTCAGACCTCCTTTTACAACGGCTGCCCCTGCCGGAACAGTTGTGAAGCATTCTCCCGGTTTCAGATTCTTATACCAGCCGTGCTCCTGCTCTGTGGCACCGCTTACAGTAAGATACAGATTCCCACCCTGGGCGGAACCATATTCTATCAGCCACTGTCCGGAACTTTCAACCTGGAAAATATAAGTTTCCCCTGTTTCTCTGTCTTCGGCAATTCCCATTGGAAGATACTCGCAGGTAGACCAGGTTCCCTTTCCACTGTAACAATAACGGTTCAGTCCATATCCCTGATGATTAAATCCGTCTACGACCATTCCGTTTAAGTTCAGTGTCTCTGCATCATATTTCTGCCACTGTGCCTCACAGCACCAGCTGTTAAACGGTACATAGATATCTGTTTTTTTGTAATAAGGTTTGTCACCGCCTCTGGAAATTCCCTGATATATAAAAGAAGAAACGTAAGTCAGGCCCTGATCTTCACTTCCCTCGTTGGTGATCTCTGTCCAGGTCTGCACTGCCGGAACTCCGTCAAACAGGCGCATATGATATACGGCTTTCAGCTTTTCCGGAGAAACCATTACGATCTCCAGTTCTTTTCCACCGTCCTGCTCTTTCAGTTCATGTTTCTCATAAACAAAGTCTACAGAGGACTGATTGATGTTGTTTTTGTAAGCATGCATATTCAGGCTTCCGGTGCCGCTTCTGTGGATCTCAACAGCCGGATAATAAATATCTTCCTTCGGCTCCATGGCTGCCTTTTTTACTTCCTGTGAAGAAAGATCTGCCAGCTCTACCACGCCGTTTTCAAGGATACGGAACTGGATATCCAGGCCGTTTTCATGTAATTCGATTGTTTTCATGTTCCCGTTTTGGTCGCTCATACAAAATATCCTCCCGTTTTTGTAATCTTGCTTTCAGTATATCATCGGATTTTCCACAAGGTGACAGGTATCATCCCCTGAATGAAAAAATGCAATATATTGTCGCATTTATTTTTACGTGATATACTGTTCACAGACCACAAAACGGACATTACAGCAACTGTGGATTGAGAATATACGAGTCAAATGGATATTCGTGATCTCACGACATGCTCAGGAGGTTTTTCATGCCAGACATTTTTCAGGATTCTTCCAAATATTTTCATATTTCCGCCTTTTATGCCCTTTCCCTGCCGTATTATCATATGGAACATCACACACATTCCAGCTATGAGATCATGTACATTACTTCCGGTTCCTGCCGGGTTTTCTGCATGGATGAGGAACAGGACATGGAATTTCCGCTGAAATCCGGGCAGTTTATCTTTATACGCCCGGGTATCCCGCACAGGCTTGAGATCCCGGACGGTTTTCCATGCTCGATCCTGAATCTGGAATTTTCCCTCACCTCCGAAAAAAGCCCGGTTTCTCTGGACCTTCTTCTGAAAAAAGATCCCGGATTTTCCCGGTTCTGGAATTTTATTGCCTCCTCCCGGGGATTCTGCTCCGGCACGGATTCCCGGAATTTCGGATACAGCCTGAAAGACCTTCTCACCTTTTTACAGCGCAGTTCCAATCAGATAAAGGAGGAAGAATTTCTCTTCTTTCTTCTGTTTGGCCGTATGCTCACAGAACTTGCTTTCTGCGCCCGCTCCAGCCGGAACACCCAGGGAAGTGTTTATCTGAAAAAAGCGCTCCGGTATATTGATGAGCATTATCTGGAAGACATCGATATTCCTGCCATTGCCGCATATGCAGGGATCAATAAATCCTACCTCCAGGCACTTTTTACAGAAAAAAACGGCTGTACCATCAACACTTATATCAACCGCAAGCGTATGGAGCAGGCCGCCTTTCTTCTGTGCAACAGCACTCTTCACATTACGGATATTGCCTTTTCTTCCGGATATAACAGCCGGCAGCATTTTGCACATACCTTCGAAAAATTTTATCACATGAGTCCTTCCCGGTACCGGAGCCTGCATACCCGTCCTCTTCGCTCGGATACCGAAAAGAAACGCTATCATATGGCGGACGGACGGAAGCTGGAAAGTGAACCTTTTCCGCAGGAATAAAACTTACCATCTCAGATCCATCTTCAGGCTGATACCTGCAATACACGTCTGATCAACCTGAAAAAAACCGGCCAGGCACGAAGATCTTATCTCTTCGATAACCTGGCCGGCTTTTATATTTATGTCAAGCAGATATTCGCAATCCGCTTCGCTACGTAGCTCTACACCAAATAACTGCTCCGCAGTTGATTTGGTTAACTTTCTATGGAAGCAGATTCTGCATGCTCTTCAAACTGATCGCCAGTGTAGAAGTATTGTGAAGAAGTGCAGATGTAGTCGGCTGCAGGATTCCTGCAACGCCACAGGCGATAAGACCTGCATTAAAGGTAATGATGAAACGGTAATTACGTCTGATGCGCTTCATCAGTGCGTTACTGATCTCTTTCAGAACAACAAGTTCCTGAAGGTCATCTGCACCTACGGTAATGTCTGCGATCTCACGGGCAATCTCAGCGCCATCGCTGATGGCAATACCGACATTGGCTGCGGAAAGTGCCGGAGAATCATTGATTCCGTCACCTACCATGATCACCCTTCTTCCGGCTGCCTTCTCTTTTTCAATGAAGTTGGCCTTATCCTCCGGAAGTACCTCGGAATAATATTCATCCACACCTACACGTCTGGCAATAGCTGCTGCTGTACGCTCGCTGTCTCCTGTCATCATAACGATCTTGGAGATTCCTGCCGCGCGCAGTGCTTCTACAGAAGCTTTTGCCTCCTCACGAAGTGGATCTTCAATACAGATCACAGCTGCAAGACGTCCGTCAATAGCCAGATACAGGTGAGAATATTCTTCCGGAATGCTGTCGAATTTCTCCTGGCCATCCTCCGGGATCACACATTTCTCATCTTCAAAAACAAAGTGATAACTTCCGATCACGGCTTTATGTTCTTCTATGGTAGTGGAAATTCCATGTGCCACTACATATTCAACCTTGGAATGCATCTCTTCATGTGCCAGATGTTTCTTTCTGGCTGCACTGACAACGGCCTTGGCCATGGAGTGCGGGAAATGTTCTTCCATACATGCGGCAATACGCAGCATCTCGTCCGGATTGTTGTTATCAAAGGAAACCACATCCACAACCGTTGGTTTTGCTTTTGTCAGAGTTCCGGTCTTATCAAATACGATGGTATCTGCATCAGCCATTGCTTCCAGATATTTACCGCCTTTAACCGTAACTTTATGTGTACCTGCCTCACGGATCGCGGACAGTACGGAGATTGGCATTGCAAGCTTCAGTGCACAGGAGAAATCTACCATCAGGATTGCAAGGGCCTTGGTTGCATTTCTGGTGAGCAGATATGTAAGGGCTGTTCCTCCAAGAGTATACGGAACCAGCTTATCTGCCAGATGCTCTGCCTTGCCTTCCAGGGAAGATTTCAGCTTCTCAGATTCCTCGATCATGGTGACGATCTTGTCATAACGGCTGGAACCACCTACCGTCTTCACCCGGATAGTGATCTCACCTTCCTCCACAACGGTACCTGCATAGGCAACGCTGCCTTCTTTCTTACATACAGGTACAGACTCACCGGTAAGAGACGCCTGGTTCACCATAGCTTCTCCATCCGTAACGCTTCCGTCAAACGGAATCACAGTACCCATACGGACAACAACTTCATCTCCCGGCTGAACTTCTTTGGATTCTACAAGAATTTCCTGATCTTCTCTCTTCAGCCACACCTTGCCAACATTCAGTGACATGGTTCTTGCAAGATCACCGACCGATTTCTTATGTGTCCACTCTTCCAGAATTTCTCCGATTCCAAGCAGGAACATAATGGAACCTGCAGTACCGAAATCCTGACGCAGTACGGATACACCGATCGCAGTGGCATCCAGAACCGGTACTTCGATCTTGCGGTGAAGAAGTGTATCAATGCCCTTCCAGATATATTTCAGGGAAGTTGCTGTCGTATAAATTGCGTTCAACGGATATGGCAGGAAAAGCTTTCTTCCAAAATGATAGATCACCTTGGAGATCAGTTTCTCCTGATATTCTGCATTCAGTGCTCTTCCGGAGCTCTGCAGTACCTGCTGGGGAGCTTCCACATCCTGATAATGGAATGCTCTGATACCGCAGATAACAGCCTCACGGCTGCCCTGATAATTCACAACCGCATCACAGGTTCTCTCATATACCTTGGCGGAAGCCACTCCGTCAAGATTTTCGAGATAATACAGCAAAGTATCCGCCTGCTCGTAACTCATTCTCTTCTGGGCAAGATGAATACGAAGTCGTCCTCTTGTCTCATGTTTAATATAAAATTTCACAGGAAATCGCCTCTTTACTCAGCTGTCTCTTCAGTTGCTGCTTCTTTTGTCTCTTCTGCTGCCTCCTTGAATGCATCCTCATCTGCAGTCTCTTCTGCATTCTCTGCAACATCTTCTACAGCCTCTTCTGCTGCAGCTCTCTCCTCATTGATTCCCTTAGCCTCAGCGTAGATATCCTCCGCGTTCTCCTGAAGGCTTGTAGCTGTTTTCATGATGCAGTCCTTAGCTCTTAAAACGGCTGCTGTGCATCCTGTGTAAAGCTTCTTCGCATCCTTGCTTGTAAGGATCTTGATTCCTGCTGTTCCAAAAAGAACACCTGCTGCAAAAAGTCCTGATTTTTTGAATTTAAAATCTACCATAATAATTTTTCCTCCTAAATATATAATTTTTATCATTTTACTGATTTCCGGTGGACAATTTCCCATGCCTGCCCCGGTATTTTCATCATTATAAAATACTTGTAAAAAAATGTCCAGTGTTTTTTTTGTGAATTTAACACAATTCGCTGAATTTTCAGTTAATTTCCCCTAACAGTTAAGTTTTACTAATAGTTTAGGTTTACTAATTATTAGTCAGGCAAAACCGCTATTTGTGTTGCACTGCAATGTTCCTTTCCTATTATATAGAGTTACTCTGCATCAATTCATTAACCCGACTTCATGAACCGGAAGCACTGCAAGTGTGCGGATATTCTGCTCATGGATCTCCCCGCATGCCCGAAGTCCCGCACGGATCACCTCATTAAGCTTCTGCCCGGACAGGTGGCAGATGGTATCATCATCCAGCTCCACTGTGCAGGCCCCTTTGGTACTGCAGGCTACCCGGTACATATTTTTGCGGCTGATGGCTCCGATGGACTCCAGCGTATTGATCATACGGTATACCGTTGCCACACCGATCTTCGGGTCCAGTGCGGAAGCCCTGTAATAAATTTCCTTACAGCAGGAGCACTCCCCTTCCAGAATGATATCAAGCAGGATCCTCCTCTGTCTGGTAATTCTTAAGCCCCGTTCTTTCAGCTTCTCTATAATAAGATCTTTCTGCATCTGTGTATGGCGGTAACATCCTGTTCTCTTTTCTTCTTTCTCAGCTTTTGCGTTCTGCATTCTGATCCCTCCTTTATTATTGAGAAAACTTTTCTTTTATCTAATAAGTTAGTATACTCCAACTGTGGTTAGCTGTAAATAACTTGTTTTGGATTTTTTTATAATATTGAGGATTTCGCCGGAATGCAGTATAATAATTCGTGAATCTATCCATATGAAACCGTCGTTTTGACAAAATGACGAAAAATCCCCTTTCGTTTTTTCGTCAGAATGACAAGAAACTGCCGGAAACTTTGTACGATTCAGCTCTAGCTCTTTTCCTCCATTTTCGATATACTGTTAACCAGCAAAGGAAATTACGTAAAAACAATATATTAATTTTGGAGGGAAACAACAATGGCAAGTTTATCATTATCTCACATTAATAAAACTTATCCAAACGGCTTCCAGGCAGTTAAAGATTTCAACCTTGAGATCGAAGACAAAGAGTTTATCATCTTCGTAGGACCGTCTGGATGTGGAAAGTCCACAACACTTCGTATGATCGCAGGTCTTGAGGAGATCAGCGGTGGTACACTTAAGATCGGTGACAAAGTCATGAACGATGTTGAGCCTAAGGACCGTGATATCGCAATGGTATTCCAGAACTACGCTCTGTATCCTCATATGACTGTTTATGATAACATGGCATTCGGACTTAAACTTCGTAAAGTTCCGAAGGATCAGATTGACAAAGCTGTTCGTGAAGCAGCAAGAATCCTTGACCTTGACAAACTTCTTGATCGTAAACCGAAGGCTCTTTCCGGTGGTCAGAGACAGCGAGTTGCTATGGGACGTGCTATCGTTCGTAATCCTAAGGTATTCCTTATGGATGAGC
>ENA-OROP01000737-OROP01000737.1-human-gut-metagenome-genome-assembly--contig:-NODE-737-length-34951-cov-4.124713_pt1 | contig 34951 bp, 31 predicted proteins | sample MGYA00242132_ERZ509056 | MGnify/ENA primary metagenome ERZ509056 (study PRJEB26280, sample SAMEA2338768) | human gut metagenome | biome: human gut; feature: human-associated habitat; material: faeces...
AATTTTACCAGAAAAGGGGCATGTTCACAATTTATTTACTCATGCGTTTTTCGTGGCTGTCTGCTCCATCATGTGTGGATATGACACAAAGGAGCAGGTAGATGCGGCAGTGGGATATGAGACTGCCTCAGAGACGGAGAAAGACTATGCGTCTGTGATCGCGAATGCGCCGTTCCATTCCTACCGGGGCGAATGTACATACTGCGGACATTGCAAGCCGTGTGCCGCAAATCTGGATATTGCCATGATCAACAAGTTTTATGATCTGGCAACCATGCAGCCGCAGATCCCGGCGACAGTGCAATCCCACTATGAGCTTCTGGAACATAAGGCATCGGAGTGCATCGGATGTCATTTGTGCGAAGCACGGTGCCCATTTGGAGTTCCGATCGCGGAGAGGATGGAGAAGACTGCGAAGCTATTTGGATGCTGATATTGCGGAGATCGAAAATCCAGTCAGCGAATTATCAACAAAGGAGAAATAGGATCATGTCACTTGAAAAAGCAAAAGCAGATCTGGAACAGAAGGGATTTCTGGATCATGTGATCGAGCTGAAAGAATCAACGGCCACAGTGGCAGAGGCTGCGGAGGCACTGGATGTGAAGCCGGGAATGATTGCGAAGACCATGTCCTTTTTACAGGGTGAAAAAGCCGTCCTGATCCTGACGGAAGGGACGGCAAAAGTCGATAACCACAAATATAAAGATACATTTCATGTAAAGGCGAAGATGATCCCGTTTGATCAGGTAGAAGCGCGGATCGGCCATGCGCCGGGTGGCGTGTGCCCCTTTGGGATCAACGAGGGGATTGAGGTCTATCTGGACGACAGCCTGAAGCAGTTCACAACGGTGTACCCGGCAGCGGGAAACGACCATAGTGCGGTGAAGCTTACGATCCCGGAGCTGGAGCAGGTGGCAGGAGCAAAAGGATGGGTGGATGTTACATCGAGATCCACCCAAACGCGTTCGCCACAGAACTGATCAGTATGATAGCCGCAAAGATCGGGCAGAGATACTGGATCATAAACTGGAAGATCACTTTTCTGCGGAACGGATGACCGCCGTCTGTAACCTCCTGTTCGATCTTTGCAACTCCGATGACTCTCGATACGAGAAGGCAGGTCGCGATCGCCGCGATCGGCATCATGACAGAGTTTGTCAGGAAATCGAAGAAGTCAAGGAACTGCATTCCGATCACGGTCACACCGGCCAGTGGACCATAGCCGAGACAGGAGAGCGTTCCGAGCAGGAGCATAATGACAGCCATAAATACCGTCGCCTTTTTCCGGCTCCAGTGCAGCTCATCCTCAAAAGTGGAGACGGCACTCTCGGTCAGGGCGATGGAACTTGTGACAGCCGCGAACAGGACCAGGACAAAAAACAGGATGCCGACTGCGGCTCCGAGTCCCATGCTTGCGAACACCTTCGGGATCGTGATGAACATCAGCGCAGGACCGGCCTGCAGGGTATCCGGGTCACCGCCGGAGAAGGCGAAGACGGCCGGGATGATCATGAGACCGGCCATGATCGCGATCGCGGTATCGAAGATCTCAACATTCTGGGTGGAATCTTCGATCGAAGTATCTTTTTTCATGTAGGAACCGAAGGTGATAAGGATTCCCATGGCGATGGACAGGGAGTAGAACATCTGTCCCATAGCGGATACCACCGTCATCCATGAGAAGTTCTCAAGGTTTGGTACCAGAAGATATTTCACACCACTCATAGCCCCCGGTCTCGATACGGAATAGCCCGCGATGAGCAGGGAAAGGACCACGAGGATCGGCATCATAAACTTTGATACACGCTCGATCCCGTTGCGGACACCTGCGTAAATGATAACAACTGTAAACAGGGTGAAGAGAATAAAGCAGATCTCCGTGGAACGACCGTTGGAAATAAACGCGGAGAAATATTCGTCTGTGGCAAGGGCCTGTCCATGTCCAAGAAGGTATTCAGCCAGATATTTGATGACCCAGCCGCCGATCACAGAATAGTACGGGACGATCAGGATCGGGATCACAGCATTGATCCAGCCGCCGAAGGACAGCCATTTTGACTTTCCGAAGGATTCATAGGCACCCACAGGACTCTTTTTGGTCATGCGGCCGAGAGCAGTTTCCGCCACGATCATCGTGTAGCCAAAGGTCAGTGCCAGAATGATATAGACGAGCAGAAAGATTCCTCCGCCATACTTTGCTGCGAGATAGGGGAAACGCCAGATGTTTCCAAGTCCTACGGACGCGCCCGCCGCCGATAAGACGAAACCGAGCTTTCCGGAGAACGAACTTCGTTTATGATTCATAATTAAGGTCTCCTCGTGTTTTTGTCACAAATACATTTGTGCGTGTAAGAGATAGTCTACCATAGAACATGGGAAAAGGCAATTTAATCTGCCGCAGACGCTCAAATTGGAATAGAACCGGCGAGAGGTATAATCAGGAGGCAGAATGGCGGAGCAGATGATGGAACGGGAAATATGGCCTTGTCATATCGCGGAAAAACCAGTGTTGAGGGGAAAATAGAATGTATAAAAAAAGGAACATCCGGAGAATCCTATAATTTGATGGCGAAATTGGCAGTTTTGCGTTATAATGCGATTATACCTACCGGATAAATACAGTTTATACGCGGATGGGTTCAGCATGCGCAAAAAGTGAGATGGGGATACGCTGTGTTCCGGCAGTGAAAATGAGGTTTGACTCGTTTAGAGATACAGAGAGGTGAAATCGTGTTAAAAGCAGAAAACTTAGTCCTTCATGTGGAGGATAACGGTGCGAAAAAATGTCTTCTGGATCATATTTCCTTCCAGGTGGACGATGGAGAAATGTTAGTGATCACAGGACCGAACGGCGGCGGAAAGTCCACGCTGGCGAAGGTCCTGATCGGAATTGAGAAGGCGGAGAGCGGAAAGATCTTTTTAAACGGGGAAGATATCACGGATTTTGATATCAACCACCGCGCCAACGCCGGGATCGGCTATGCGTTCCAGCAGCCGCCGAGATTTAAGGGAATGACGGTGCAGAGACTTCTTGCTCTGGCAGCAGGAAGAGAGCTGGAAGATCAGGAGTGCTGCAGGCTTCTGTCCGATGTGGGACTCTGCGCGGAGGAATATTTAGGCCGTCAGATCGACGGAACGCTTTCCGGAGGCGAGATGAAGCGGATCGAGATCGCGACGGTTCTTGCGAAGGAACATACCTTATGCATTTTTGATGAGCCGGAAGCCGGGATCGATCTCTGGAGTTTTTCCATGCTGATCCGGAAATTCGAGGAGATCCACAAAGAAAAAAAACAGAGTCTGATCGTCATTTCCCATCAGGAGAAGATCATCAGCATGGCAGATCGGATCATGGTGATCGATGACGGGAAGATCAAGGCGGAAGGACGGAAGGAAGATGTCCTGCCGTGTTTAGAAGGTCTTGATAAATGTCATGCATGTGCAGGAAATGCGGGGGTGAGAGCGTAATGGTAGAGCTGGATCATGTAGTAGAAGAAGTACTGAAAGTCATCAATGACAACGAATTTTCCCAGAAGGGCGCTTTCAATCTGCGCCAGAACGGAACGTCCATCTGCCACGGTGACAGTGAACATATCAAGATCAAGAAGAAGACGGACAAGCCGGGAATCGATATCTATATTGATGGCGATACAAAGGGCGAGAAAGTTTACATCCCGGTGGTCGTCAGCGTTTCCGGCATGACAGACCTTGTATACAATGATTTCTATATCGCAGACGGCGCGGACGTTACGATCGTTGCGGGCTGCGGGATCCACAACAGCGGATGCAATGAGAGCAGACATGACGGGATCCACACCTTTCATGTTGGAAAGAATGCGAATGTCTGTTATCAGGAAAAGCATTATGGAGAGGGAAATGGAACCGGCGGCCGTGTGCTGAATCCGGTGACGAATATCTATGTCGGAGAAAATTCTGTATTTACGCTGGATACGGCACAGATCAAGGGCGTTGACTCCACAGTTCGCGAGACGCTTGTGGAGATGGATAAAAACTCCAGATTGTATGTGACGGAGCGCCTCATGACCGAGGGAGACCAGACGGCGGAGTCCAACATCGAGGTACGCTTAAACGGTGAGGACAGCTCAGCCCAGATCATCTCAAGATCTGTCGGAAAAGGCAATTCCGTCCAGACCTTCCACCCGAAGGCGGTCGGAAACAACAAATGTCAGGCCCATATCCAGTGTGACTCCATCATTATGGACCACGCCGAGATCGGATCCATTCCGGAGATCCGTGCGCGCGACTTAAACGCGGCGATCATTCACGAGGCGGCGATCGGAAGGATCAACGATGAGCAGCTCTTAAAGCTTAGGACACTTGGACTTACCGAGGAAGAGGCGGAGAACGTCATTATTGAGAATTTCCTGAACTAAAATCGAAAGGTTATGCATAATAAAAGCAGGTCTGCAGGTGAAAAACACCGATGTAGACCTGCTTTTTTTCGCAATTACACGTCAGAAATGCAGATGTAAGCAGAATTGTAACTGTTCAGTAGGTCGGCGCACTTGCTGCGTTGACCGTAAGAAAACATACGCATAATTATTTTATTGTGATCGAGAGATTGCCAAAATCAGTGACAGGTGTCTCTTTTCCGCCAGTAAAGAGAAATACAGACAGCGTATAAGCCGGTTTTGCGCTGCCGGTGATCTGGACTGCTGGCTGGATCCTGATGAGGATATCTGCATCGGCAGATCTGGCATCCAGCCATCTTAACAGGTCTGCATCCAGGTATGCGGTCGAAGCGCCGTCAAGTCCGAGCGCTAAATGAGTCACGTTTTCGCGGATCAGTGTGTCGAGAATGCGGGCACTTATCGTCACGGAGAATGCGGAATGACTTTTTTCTGATACCACAGGGATGGACACCGCGATGCCGTTTGCAGATCTGCCATTCTTTTTCACAGTTTTCCGGGCGGCTTTGATGGCGAACTGGATCATATTGTGATCGAGAGTTACATTACCGTTCTTATCCGGTACAGCGGATGGAATGCTGATCGTGGACGGAGATTTGGACTGTGCCTGTCCGGAGTAGTCTGAGGACAGAAACGTATCTTCATAGGAAGAATCGCTGTCACTGTCGGAAGAACTGTTTCCGCCGGAATTACTGCCATTGGAGGAAGAATTTCCACCGCCGGAAGTATTGCCGCCGGAGTTCCCGCCTGGCTTATTGTCTTCGCCGCTGTCGGGCAGCTTATTGTTGACAGCGCTGACCTGGAGCGTGAGGAGAAAGTCATGGTAATTCTGGGAGATGACTTTAACTGTCACGGTGCCGATCTGCTGCTCCAGCGCAGAATCCACCGGACGGACCGGAAGTGTCAGTACTCCATCACAGATGGACGCGCCGCTGTCGTAATAGTCTCCGAGAGCCACGTCCTCAAGATGGTATTCGACCGTGCCGTATTTCTTCGGCGTGTCGAGCTCCGGCAGAAGGGAACTGAGGTCAAAGCGGTACGCGGCTTCCGTATGATTGAGGACAGTCATGGTTCCTGGTTTTGCATTGGATGCGGTGGCTTTTTTGATGTACGGTGCTTGACCGCAGAAAAAACGTTTTTCCGTTTCCCCGCCTGCAAACGAGTAGTTCGGGTTTGTCAGGGTGCAGAGGAAGCTTACCCCTTTTTCATCGGAAAAATCTGGATTTGGTGTTTCTGGTGCTGGAGAATTAAAGTACCAGGAAGCGCCGATCAGACATGTGATCTCGTCTGCATCCGGGAGATCTCCGCCGCCAGCCGCAATGAATATAGGCTTTATGTCGGGTACATCCGCTGTACCGTCATAGACTTTTGAGATGAAATCTTCATCGACGGTCAGCTCCAGTTCCCGGGGAGTGACGGTCACGGTGTACGGGTCACTGTAGCAGATATATCCGCCGCAGGTGATCTCCGCGGCATAGGTGTATGTGCCGACGGGTATCGTCGGAGAGAGGTGGAGAGCCATGTCTGAGGCGTCTTCGACCTCCGTCATGCTGCCGTCGGAATTTACCTGGTACCACTGGCAGGAGGCAGACGGAGTTACATCTGATCTGAAGTGGATATCAGGCATCAGGCTGAATTCCCTGCCGGTCCGTGCTTTGTACTGGACGTTCACAGACTCTTTGTACTCTGTACCGGAAATCCGGGCATATACGGCTGCATCCTGGACAGGCGCATCCACAGCGGTCACATCTTCAATATATTTACTTTTTCTGTTCATATATTCGGGAGAACTGGTTACATCGTTCTTGGAGAGCCAGCTGCCGTCAGACTTCTGAAATCCTGATCCATTCGTCAGCAGAGCGGAGAAATCCGCGTAAGTGACTTTCGGACGGACCAAAGCTGATTGAAGGTCTGTTTCAAAGATCTCAATTCTGCCGTAACTTCCGCCTGAGATCTTTACGTCACAGAGCCCTTCCAGATAGAGCGACCGGTAGCTGCCGCCGGTCAGGACTGCCCTGCTGCCGTCCTTCATAACAAGGACCGGGGTGCTGCAGTCGGAAACATGGATCTCACTGTCTTTGTATGCGTAGATCCAGCCGTATGTACCGCTGTCTAGTTCAGCATGTCCGCCAGACTCAATGGTGATGGATGATCCGTTGGACAGGTCCAACTGGTTCCACTCTGAAGCGCTGTAGTATTTTGGAACGATCAGTGTACCGCCGGACTGGATGACGATAGGAATATTCTGGATGAGCGCATATGGAGTTCCACGGTTGAGGAGCGTGACTCTGCCACTGAGGACCAATTCTGAGTCTGAAGTATCGTGATACAGTGACATATTGGTGAAATCAATCGTCACATTGTCCGGGACAATAAGCCGGGTATTGAGAGACGGAGTGAGGAAATGGAATGTACCGCCGGACGCATGATCGAGGGCGTCCTGAAGATCCGCATAGTACAGAGTCTTTCCGTCTTTTGTCACGCTGCCTGTGTAGGTCACTTCGCCGCAGGGGCATTTGTAGGTGATCGTGGATCCGTTAGTGGTCGTCACGGCTGCCGAAGTGTGGTCGCAGGGAACCACGGACACATTGGTGAGTTTTGTGTCGCTGTCAGACGGAACGATGATCTGACCATTCTGTTCGTAGCAGTATCCTGGCGCAAGAAGGCCGTTGAGGGTATTGCCATTTGAAACGGTAATCGTGCCGAAGGTGCCGCCGGAGAGGGAGGCAGTTCCTTCTTTGACCTCGAGAGCATCGATGAGAAGGTTTGCGCCAGCCGGGATGATCAGTCTGGGGGAAGATCCCCAAAGGTTGAGCGTGCCGATAAAGTGTCCCCGGGTGGTGCCGGTATTCTGCAACGTTACACCTGTACCGGAAATACTAGCTGTGTTACCGTGACTTCCGGTCCAGGTCATTGTGTGACCATTAAAATCAACGGTCATATTGTCGAAGACGAAATTGGAGGATGAATCCTGATCGCTTAACAGAAGGATCCTGCTGCTGAAAGGATACGCGGCAGTCGTTGCATCGTTAAAGGAGGTGACATATTCCGTCTCTCCGGGATTGTACACAATGTCGTTGATCTCCATATGACAGATCTCACATTCCCTGTCATTTGAACTGCGGGTATCATGTGTGCAGGCATTGCCGCAGACTGGACAGATATATCTGGTAAAGAAGGGGTCAGGATCCCTGACAAATCCTTGTTCATGCTCACATGTCATGACTGTGACGTTTTCCAGTTTGGTGCTGCGTTCCAGGGCATTTCCCAGCACGCGGCTGCCATCGGGATCAACAAAGTAACATCCTGGGGCCAGGGAATTGCCGAAATTCGCCAGATTTTCGGATTCCGTGCGGAGTTTACTGATCGTTCCGCCGCCGAGGAAGGTCGGTGTATAGCTCTTGTAGAGGTTAAGAAAATCATATTTAATAACAAAATCACCGTTGATATTTACATTTTCCATGGTTATCTGGCCGTCCCATAACTGAACGGCAGTGCCATTTTCCGCTGTATTTTCGATGGTTCCGTTTTTAAATGCGATATGATATGCTGTCGCGGGATTGAAATACACAACAGCCTCATCATCAAAATTGCCGGACAGTGTATGATTATTGAGATCAACAGTCAGGTTATCTAAGATATTATATCTTGCTGGCGTGAGTTCTATCTGCTGCGTGACCATGACATCTTCGAGCAGAGTAAGTGTTACGTTTTCAAGCCCACGGATCCAGCGGAGGGCGTCAAAGAAATCTGTAAATTCCCAGTGAGAATCCTTCCAGTCTACGGAAACAACGGGATCCTGGCTTTCCACGGCATTGGAAAATGTGGCTGTGGCGGCAGCAGTGCTGGATGGAGTCACTGGAGTCGGGGCGTTGGACGGCGTGACAGCATTGGAAGAGGTTGCCGTCTGCGCCGGAAGTGCGCTCCGTGTGCCTGTTTCTGGCAGTAAGCTGCTGTTTGACGCATAGACGGGGCTGCCGGACAGTGTAAAGCTCAACGCCGCGGACAGCAGGAGCGCCAGTGGTTTCTTATATGTACTTCTCATAGAGATTCCCCCTTTATTTTCGTAAGAAAAGCTGAAAAATGGTATAAAAAACTGATCCTGCAACGGAATCGGTTATCTTTAGGATATCATTTTTTCGGGTGATGTCAATAAACGCTGCACAAGATGTCGAAAATCGGCATGAATTGCAGGTGGAACTTTGATGGTGGAAGCGGAGCTGCGGGGATTGACAAATCATGGTGACGGGAGTATACTCCTTTTCAGTCTCAAATGGGATTGAAAAGGAGAAAACGATTATGGACCATGAAATACAGAAGCTTCACGACCAGGTAAACCAGGCGATCATCCGGTGCCGAAGAGTCTACTCGGTGTGGGCGAAGAAAAATAAGGTCAGCTATAACCGGATGCTGGTGCTCTATACGATCCGGGAATATGGATCCTGCACACAGAAACAGGTCTGCGATTCTTATATGCTGCCGCGGCAGACGGTGAACCATGTGATCACGGAGATGCGGAAAGAGGGGATCCTTGCGGTCAGCGAGGAGATGAGCCGCGGAAAAGAGAAGGCGCTGGTGCTGACGGAGAGCGGAGAAGAGTATTCGGAACGGCTCCTGCATTCTTTAAGTCTTATGGAGGAGCGGGCGGCGGCTCAGCTCGGAGCAGAGCGGATCCGGATGATGACGGAGCTGTTCATGGAGTATGACCGGGTGTTGGAAGACGCGCTGGAGGAGGAAGAGTGATGAAGGAGAAGATGGAGACTGGAACGGATCTCTTCCGCACGGAAAAGATTCCGAAGATTCTTTTGAAGATCGCGCCGCCGGTCATGCTGGCGCAGCTCATTCAGGCCATGTACAACATCGTGGACAGCTTTTTCGTCGGTCAGTATTCCGCAAATTCGCTGACAGCGCTGTCGGTGATCTATCCGCTGCAGCTTATCATTATTGCCCTGGCGGTGGGAACCGGTGTCGGTGTCAACACGTACATGGCGAGACAGTATGCGCAGAAATTCCAGCAGAAAGCCGAGGAGGCAGCGGGAACCGGCATGGTTCTGGAATTCATGACCTGGCTTATATTTGCGGTTCTCGCGGCCGTGTTTATGCGTCCCTATGTCATGACAAGCGCGAAGTCTCCGGAGGCGATCGAGGACGCGGTGATCTACGGGCGGATCGTCTGCATCGGCAGTATTGGCGCGTTTTTAGAGGGAAACTGGACGAAAGTACACCAGTCCAGGGGAAATATTCGGCGCCCGATGATCGCCCAGACCGTTGGCGCGCTGACTAATATCGTCCTGGATCCGATCATGATCTTCGGACTTGGTCCTGTGCCGCAGATGGGCGTGGCGGGAGCTGCCTACGCTACAGTCTGCGGTTAGGTGGCCGCGGCTGTGATCACGGCCTTCGGGGGAGTGCGCAGGCCGCCGGAGTTTCGGAAAATGAAGGTTTACATAAAACAGATCTACTGGCTTGGATACGCATCGATTTTACAGCAGGCCATGTACACGGTGTATATTGTGATCTTAAACGCGATCCTCGCGGGATTTTCGGATTCCGCGGTGACGGTTTTAGGACTTTATTATAAGATGCAGACCTTCTTCTTTATCCCGCTGATGGGACTGCAGACGTGTATTGTGCCGGTGCTGAGTTTCAACTACGCGACGAAGAGTTATGGGAGATGCCGGGAGACCATGAAGGACAGTTATCTGTTTTCCTGTGGGTTTATGCTGATCGGGGGGGTTGTTTCGTGTTCTTTCCGGTGGAACTGCTCCGGATCTTTTCGGACAGCAGTGAGGTCATTGCAATCGGAAAAACGGCGTTTCCGATCATTGGATCGAGTTTTATTCCGGCGGCATTTTCACTGATGACACCGGTGTTCTTTCAGGCGATCGGAAATGGAAGAGTCAGTCTGTTCCTGTCTGTGATGCGCCAGATATTCTGTCTGATCCCGATTTTCTGGGCGCTGTCTCTCCTGGGACTTCAGTTTACCTGGTTTGCGTTTCCGATCTCAGAGGTGCTTGTTGGAGTGACCGGGATGGGAGTGTATTGGAGGACGATCAATGGATGGAAGAATAGTAGGAAATAAAGAAAAGGCTGATGCGTTGGTTTGAAACTGCATCAGCCTTTTTGCTGCATAAATTCGGAAGAAACTGCTGGCGGCAGGATCTGTAGGAATTGTGTGTGTTCTGCAGAGAATGCCGGTAACAGGTTCTGGAGGCGCATGGTCTTAGAAGTACGTCCGTCTCTTCGGCGTATTCCAGCTTCCCACCACGCGCTTCACGTTGGAGATCGTTACGAAGGCGTTGGGGTCCTTTGCCTGGACGTAGTCCATAAACTGACCATATTCCTTTTTGGTGAGGATCGCAAGGATCTCTTCCTTCTGCGTGTCGCTGTAGCCGCCGGTTGCGGTGTAGACGGTGATTCCGCGCTGGAGTGTTTCGATGACGTAGCGCTTGAAATCATCGTTGTGCTCGGAGATCACGCAGACGCGGATCTTTCCGGTGAACTCGTCAATGAAGTAGTCCAGAACGAGACCGCTGAGGTAAGTGGACAGGGCGCCGATGATCACGGTCTGGAGGTCGTAGGCGAAATAGGAGCTTGCGACGGTCACAAGACCAGCGATGATGATGGATTTTCCGAGGTCCATATGGAGATATTTGTTCATGATCTTCGCGATAATGTCGAGACCGCCGGACGCAGCGTTCGCGTTAAAGAGGACAGCCTGTCCGTAGCAGATCACGATGATCATGGCGACCATATCCATAGCGATATTTCCGGTCGGGGATACCGGATCCGGGTACAGAAGCTCGAACACGAAGAGCAGCGCCGGAAGCAGGAAGGAGATAAAGATGATCTTTGTCCCAAAGGTCTTATCTACAAAGAGGAACGCTAAAATGATGCAGATGATGTTTAAGAGCAGCGTCGTTGCGGAGAGGGACAGTGGGACAAAGTTTACAAGAACCACGGCGAGCCCGGAGATACTTCCGCTGACGATGTGGTTCGGGTTCATGAAGAAATAAACTCCCACGGCGATGATGAAGGTGCCGAAGAAGATCGTGGAGAAATATTTTAGTTTTTCAAACATGGTGAGATTCCCTTTTTCGTATTAGTATTTGCGTGTCAATCATATGTGAAAAATGTACAGTTGTCAAACGTGCACGTTACAGTGTGAGCGCTTGTATGCGGCAAAGTGAAAAACAGATATTGATAAAATATGAAGGATGACCGGGGATGGAAAACGCGTTGGAGAAGGAAGAGGATGACGAATCCAATCGTGTGAGATATAATGGATCTGGAAGAATTTGCCGGTGTTTGGAGAAGGAAAAGATGAGGTTGGTAATATTATGAATCAGGAGTGTAGAATTATGTTTAGAGAGATTCGAAAAAAGAGAAATAAGATCGAGGATAGCGCGGCGGAGGAACTTCTGCAAAACAGCAGGAGAGGTGTTCTTGCGGTGAATGGGGATGATGGATATCCGTATGCGATCCCGCTCAATTATTTTTATGACAGGGAGAACCGGAAAATCTATTTTCATGGTGCACGCGCGGGGCATAAGGTCGATGCACTGCGGGTATGTGATAAGGTATGTTTTACGGTTTATGGAAATGAGACGATCAGGGAGGAAGCCTGGGCACCGTTTATGCAGAGTACGGTTGTGTTCGGAAGATGTCATTTGATGGAAAATGGCAGTGAGAAAGCAATGGAAATGTTAAAACGGTTTGCGATGAAATATTATCCAAATGAACAGCTGGCTGATGAGGAGATCGCGCAGGCGGGAAGGGCTGTGCAGATGTTTGAAATCGAGATCGAGCATATGAGCGGCAAGGAGGTGCAGGAGAAGTAGAATGAGATTGAGGAATATTTTGATCGTCGTCAAGGATATTGAGAGATCGAAAAAGTTTTATCATGATCTGTTTGGACTTGATATAGTACTTGGTAATGACGGAAATATAATCCTGACGGAAGGGCTTGTGCTGCAGGATGAGAAGATATGGAAGGTTCCAGTTATACAAAAAAGCCGGATAAAATACCGAACGATCCTTCGGCATCTTATCCAGCTTTGTAAATGCGTTTACAAGCCCTCCGATGAGCTGTAAGACAGTATAGCAGGGAAATACAGAATTGTCAACTCAGCGACTTTTCTGATCTTTTAAGCTGAAAGATATTGCTGATGTTCACGTGATACTATATTTATTTCTGCATAGTCTCGATCATGCATTCGTGTTTCTTCGTTGTTTTGTTATAATTAATTCCAACAAGTAATATACTACCATGATAATCTTTCAATGCATTTCCATACTGTTTTTCTCTGATCTGGTCTAAAGCTCCAGATGCGCTTTTATCCCATTTAAGTTCGATCACTACCGCAGGCTTATCTAAATGCAGTTTTCTCGGAATCAGACATATATCAGCAAAACCCTTACCTGTAGGCAGTTCACGGATTATCGTATAATATTCACGTGCAAAGTAAAATGCAAGATTTATGGTACAGCTCAGAGAATTTTCATCGTTGTACTGAAGAATCGAAATTTCATCGTGAGCCTTGTCAACTCCTGCCGCAACTGCGTCGGCGTCCATGGCCCACAATGATTCTAAAAGTTTACGGGATGATTCTACGGAGTCGATCACGCCATGCCAGTTCATGGTGCTGATTGCATTCACATATTCCTGTGAGACTTCTTTATTAGGAATGGCAACGGTACCATCTACGCTGTTGTATGTCAGGTAGCCGAGATGGATCAGTAATGTCAAGACATCATCTTTAGTGGCAAATGTGGTCATATCATTGCTGAAAGTTCCTATATTGATTTGTACTGCTTCACCTGCAAGCATTCTGACCACAGAGTCCTGCAGTCCGTCCATATCCATCTGAATGTAAATTTTTAAGGCTTCATATGTTTCCGTCTGATTCCAATAAGTTCCCAACTTGTGTCGCAGCATGGCTTCCACAACCGATTTAGGACTGTAAATAGAGTAATGTTCATCACCATTCTGGCGATGTGCGATCAGATGATATCCATCATACCATGTTTTCGCTTCCTCGAAATTCATATCGTATGTATCGCAGAGTCTGGATACTTCCTGTTCAGTGAAGCCGAAATACCCGGCCAGATCGCCTGGATCGGTCATGGAATATTCTGTAAACATATTTAATGCGGAATGGGAGCCATATTTTTTAATGGGTAATATGCCGGTCATGTAGGCCAATGCCACATAATCCTTATCCTTCAGCCATGCGCGCAGAAAATCTAAATATTTTTTCTGAGCCTCTTTATTCTGCTTGTACTCCCGGAACAGGCAGTCCCACTCATCGATCAGGATCACAAAAGGACATTTGGTATAACGGAATACGTCTTTCATGACCTGAATCAGATTCTTTTCATCACGAAACTGTATTTCGTGAAATGTCTCCTTAAAATCCAAAATCAGATAATTTTTAAGCATCTCCAGCATTTCTTCCATTGTTTCAGACATACTTAAAAATTCCTGCATATTGATTTTGATCACATCATATTGGTTCAGATTTTCCATATACGATCTGTCTTTACTGATAGCAAGATTTTGAAATAATTCCGTTGTATCCTCGCTCCGGTCATAATATGCGGCGAGCATATTAGCGGCCATTGATTTTCCGAATCTTCTTGGACGGCTTACACAGATATATTTCTGCTCGGTACAAAGCGCTTCATTGGTTCTGGCGATCAGTTCGCTTTTGTCGATATAAATTTTAGAGCGGAGACTACCGCGGAATGAAAGATTCCCCGGATTCAGATAACTTCCCATGCAAATTCCTCCCATCAGAAAAAGCGTCTTTGATTGTTTTTATTATACTTGATTCCAGCGGGAAGTACAAGGAGTGTTCATTTCCTACGGATGTAAAAATGGCGGCATCGCTCACCATTGAAGCGATACCGCCATTTTTATATCCATTTCTATATATGGACGCGGAGATTATTTGGTCTCTTTCTCCTCAGCAGCAGCTGCAGCAGGTGCAGTTGTAACTTCAGTTTCCGGAACAACGTTGTGAACCGGGATGACGGAGAGCACAACAGCCTCCGGGTCGGTCTTTAAGTCGATGTCTTTGTTCTTTGCGATGTCAAGATCCTTGACATGTACGATGTCACCAACCTTGAGACCTGCAGCATCCAGTGTTGTCTTCTCGATCAGTGCGGACGGGAATGCTCTGTAAGCAACTTCGCTTAAGTCTTCCTGAAGAACGCCGCCGATAACAGCTTCACGGTTCAGGATAACGATCTCGGCCGTGGAAGTAACCTTCTCAGTGCTTACAAGTGCCTGAAAATCAATCTCATCAATCTTTCGTGTCATTGCATTGTAGTCAACTTCCTTGATCAGGACATCATATACCTGACCCTCGATGTCGAGGTTGATCTGACCGCCTTTATGTTCGGTCTTTAAAAGACGTTCTGCGTCTACAGAGTTCATCTTTACCGGAATGGAGCCTTCGATGGCATGTCCGAAAACATTACCTGTAACAAATCCTTCACGTCTTAATCTCTTTGCCTTTACATCCATGCTTCTTTTTTCAGCTTTTAAAGTAGTCATTTATCTTTTCCTCCAAAAATCTGATTCCCGGCAAACGAACCAGTATTCGTTCTGCCGGATTCGCTTAGCAGCCCTCAGCTTTAGTGTATAAAGGGGTTTTGTTAAGTTTGTGACTAATAACTGTTCAATAGGTCTGCGCATTTACTGCGCTGACCGTAACATAATTTTGGCCAGCAGGCAAAAATCCCATTGCCGCAGGCAATTCGGAATGGATTTTTGCGTAACTGTGAAGGTACTGAACAGTTACCGCTTCTTTCTTGTTACAGCGTAAGTATAGCAGTGTTTTGAGAAACAGATTAACCAAAAATAAAAAAAATAAAGGCCTAAATTTTAAAAAGTGCACAAAAACAGAGCGGAGAAAGTCTGTGGATGTTCAAAACGGGGAAAGTGTGATAAGATATAAGAGATCATCACAAAGAAATAATTCGATGAAATAACCAGTGTTGTGCAGGAAAGAGATGTGCGGTCATGGAAATGAAACATGACAGCCTGAGAACACGAGGATTCATATAATATGCTGCATGAGATCCGGCGGATCTCTGCGGCAGTCAATGAGGTGTACATTATGAATACAGACAATCGACCGATCGGTGTTTTGGATTCCGGACTCGGCGGGATCAGTGTTTTGAGAGAATTAGTGAAACTGATGCCGGGGGAGGCTTTCTTATATTACGGGGATTCCGCGAATGCCCCTTATGGCACACGTACCCCGGAGGAGGTCATTGACCTCACAAAAAAGGATGTGGATTTTTTACTGGAACGCGGGGCGAAAGCCATAGTTGTGGCCTGCAACACGGCAACCAGTGTGGCGATCCGGGAATTGAGAGAGGAGTATGAGAAGAAGGATATTCCGGTGATCGGAATCGAACCGGCGCTGAAGCCGGCGGTGCTTGCGAAAGAGCACTCAAAGGTTGTCGTTATGGCGACTCCGATGACTCTCTCCCAGACAAAATTTAATTCCATGCTGCATGTCTACGAGGATGAGGCGAATATCATCAAGATGCCGTGCCCGGGACTTGTGGAGTATATCGAAGGCGGAATGTTAGAGGGACCTGTTCTGGACGAGTATCTGGAAAAACAGTTCGAGCCTTACGAGAAATCAGAGATCGACGCGGTGGTACTCGGTTGCACACATTACCCGTTAGTAAAAGATGAGATCCAGAAACATCTGCCCGGCGTGGCGATCTATGACGGCGGATTCGGAACCGCGAAGCAGACGAGAAAGCGCCTGACTGAGTGTGGACTGTTATCAGGGAAAGAGTCCGGAGGTGAGGTGAAGATCTTTAACAGTAAGAATACGGAGGATGCTCTGGAGCTTTCGAGAAGACTGTTGAATTTATAGATACATGTAATATCAAAAATATCTGGAGAGAAAGGTATGAAAAAATTATTGTACATTGACGCCTGCGTGAACCGCGACATTTCAAGAACGGAGAGACTTGCGCAGGCTTTATTAAAGGAAATGAACAAGAACGGGGAATATGAGGTCGAGACCCTGTGCCTGGAGGATGAAGATCTGAAGCTTTTTACCGGAAAAGAGAGTGCAGGACGGGAACAGCTCACGAGGGCCGGAATTTATGAGGGACCGATGTTTGACTATGCAAAGCAGTTTGCGTCCGCAGACCGGATCCTTGTGGCGGCTCCGTACTGGGATTTTACTTTCCCGGCGAGAATGAAATGTTATCTGGAGCAGATCTGTGTGACAGGGCTGACCTTTACCTTTTCTTCCAAGGGAATCCCAGGTGGGCTGTGCCATGCCGACAGTCTCCATTATGTGACCACCAGTGGTGGTTCCATCGGGGATCTGAATCTCGGATATGAGTATGTCGAGAAACTCTGCAAGGTATATTACGGAATCAATAAGACTGTGTGCTATACCGCAGAGGGGCTTGACATCGAGGGTAATTCTGTGGAAGAGATTATGAAGGCGGCAGAGGAGGAGGCAATCCGGACATACCGGAACTTTGCGTGATTTCCTCAGGTTCATCTTCTTTTTTCCAATAAGATATATCGCAATCATCGAAACAGGACAGATCATCTGCGTGGATGCGGGTGGCTGTCCTGTTTTTTGCGGCTCTATGAAAATGGTTGACGGTAGACGCGATGGAAGTCAGTGTAGATAGAAAAACAAAAATAAATATGTCTGGTGGAAAAATAAGTTATATATTTGGAAGAATAAAGAAGAAAAGAAATTTCCGATAAAAATGAACTTTCCCCCAATTGCCTGTCTCTATAAGACAGATGCATCAAAAAAGAGAGGAGGCAGGACATGGATGAAGAGAATATCGTGAGACGGATGATCGATGGCGACATGGAGGCATTCGGAACGTTGATGGAGCGATATGAGAAGCCGGCGCTCAGAGCCGCATGGCTGATATCCGGAAATGCTGCGGACAGTGAGGACATTGTCCAGGAGACATTCACCGCCTGCTATTTAAACAGAAAGAAGCTCCGGGATCCGGCAGCCTTTAAGACATGGTTTTACAGGATACTCACAAGGTCCGCGTGGAAGATCAGCAGAAAGTCGCGGAAAGAACAGCCGGAGGAGGAACCTGCATCCGGGCAGGCGGACACCGGAAGGTCCGTCCTGGAAAACTGCATTATGAAGGAAGAGGAGCGGATCCTCTACGAGGCGGTGGAAAAGCTGCCGCCGAAGCAGAAGACCGTGTTGATCCTGTACTATTACAATGATATGCCGATCCGCGAGATCGCAAGGGTCTGCGGAGTGTTTGAGGGAACGGTGAAATCCAGGCTGTTCCACGCGAAGGAACAGTTGAAGCAAATCCTCACACAGGAGGAAGGAGGAAAAACATGGACGATCCTATCTTAGAAAAGAGACTGAAAAACATGTTTGAGAGCCGCGCAGGCGAACTTCCGGACGAATCGGTGCGGAAGGCGCGGATCCGGAGAAATGTATATGAGAAGATAGAAAGAGAGGGAAATTATATGAAGAAAGGTTTTATGAAAAAAGCGGTAGCAGCAGTTGCAGCGATCTGTGTATTTGGAAGCATGACGGCGTTCGCGATTGGAAAGATCGCGGGAATCACATCCCGCACCGATATAAGAGATGAAGTCCACACCTATGAACAGGCGCTGGAGCTTCAGAAGGAGAATGGACCGATGGTAGATTTCCCGGAGAAATTCTCCAACGGGTACGCGTTTAAGGCTGCTGTGCCGGTAAACTATGAGACGGAAGATAAAGATGGAAATAAACTGGGAAACGGAACACAGCTTTCCGTCACATACGGAAAAGACGGCATGGAGGATGTCACGTTTTCCGCGGAAGTCGGCATGGATGGAGAACTCACCCCGGCAGAGGTGAGGACATGCGAGGATGGTACAGAACTCTGTTTCTACAAGCTGACCAACAAGTTCGTTCCGGCAGATTATGAGCTCACCGAGGAGGACAAAAAGGCCCAGGAAGACGGCAATTTTAACCTGGCTTACGGCAGCGATAAGGTCGAAGTTATGACTTCCTACACGGTAGAGTGGAACATGGACGGACAGGGCTACAGCCTCTTCAAGTTTGGTGAGGATCTCGGCGCTGAGGAGATGTTTGGAATGGCGGAAGAGATTATTGCGGGACAGAGTAAGTAGAAGATAAAACAACTGGCAGTTCATAAGATAGATGATGAAAGCCTGAAATAAAAGATTTGATTAAGGAAAACGATCTGTTTGTGGTATTGATGGTTTGCACAGACAGATCGTTTTCCTTTTTTGATGCCATGCATCCAGAGAAAACTGTCGGTGGCAGGTTCTGGAGGTCATGTGTAAATAGAAACTTTAAAAGTAGAGTATTTATTTTTCGTCAGTGATTAACTCATGTGAAATACCGTTTCCGGCGTTTAAAGCAGCAATGACACGGCGTAAGTGATCTAAGTTGCTTTTTGAATAAAAAGGATCAGAGAAAAATTCCTTCTTGCTCTTCTCCACTGGCATCTCCATTCCGGTCCAGAGACGGAAGGCCTCGGCACCCTGGTAGAGGAGCATATAGGATCCGTTGAAGAACGGGTTGCCCTGATTTTTAGCCATGGTGAGGAGCTTTGTCTCACGCGGATTGTAGATGATATCGGAGACGATGAGGTCTTTCGGAAAAGTCAGATTTTCCGGGACCGGGCAGGTATCCTCGTGGGGAGCCATGCCGACGGAGGTCCCGTTTGTGAGGATAGCGCTGTCCGCAAGCTCTTTCTTTAAGAGGTCTGCATCGGAGAAGTCGCAGATCCTGATCCTGCAGTCAGTGATCTCTGTGAGTTCATCGACGGTATGTACCAGGCGGTCGTAGAAGCGGCTGGTGGGTCTCACGAAGACGGAGATCTCTTTTAAGCCGTCGAGGGCAGCCTGTACCAGAATTGCGGTGGCAGCGCCTCCTGCGCCCAGAAGTGTCATTTTTTTGCCGATGATATCGTAACCGGCATCTTTTACGGACTGCATGTAACCGATGCCGTCGGTGTTGTGGCCGATGAGGCGTCCATCTTCGTTTACGACCGTGTTGACAGCACCGATGATCCGGGCAGCGGTGGAGAGTTCGTCGCAGAGGGAGACCATGAGATTTTTATCCGGCATGGTCAGGTTGAAGCCGCGGGCACCGAGAACCTTTAAACCGGCAACTGCGGTGGGAAGTGTCTCCTCATTGACATCAAATGCGAGGTAGCGGTAGTCGAGCCCAAGAGCCTCAAAGGATGCGTTGTGCATCATCGGGGAGACGCTGTGGGCGCAGGGGCTGCCGAGCAGACAGATAAGACCGGTGTGTCCGGTGATCGGTGAAGCTGCAGGTGTGGTGTTTTCCATTTTATGTGTACCTCCGGGGAGTGATTTTTCTTGCCTTATTATAACAGTGCAGGAAAGAAAATGCAAAAGAAAATTTATGATTTTAAAGTGTGAAAATGTAAAAAGCAGAAAAATTTAAAAAGGAGGGCTAAAAGCGGAATAGATCAGGAATGTGAAGGTTCTTTGATTGCAGAGTATGTTAAAATCTGGTATACTTGCACTAAATGACGCATGAAAGTGGAAAAGTGTTTTGGGTGTGGGAGAAAACAGTTAGAGATTTTGAGAGACTATTAGTACGAAAAGGAGAATTTAGATTATGGCGGGATTGAAGGAACATATTTTTCTGATCGGATTTATGGGCTGCGGGAAGAGTACAAACGCAGCGTGCCTGGCGGAGATGACCGGGGCGAGGCAGGTGGAGATGGATCAGATGATCGTGGAGAATGAGGGGATGGCGATCGCGGATATTTTTAAGGAGAAGGGGGAACCATATTTCCGGGAGCTGGAGACAGATCTGATCAAAAGCTTTGTGGGAGTGGAACCGGCGGTGATCTCCTGTGGGGGCGGTGCTGTCCTGAAGGAGGAGAATGTGCGGCTTATGAAGGAGTCTGGGAAGATCGTGCTTCTCACGGCAGAGCCGGAGACAATCTACGAGCGTGTGAAGGACAGCACGGAGAGACCGGTACTGAATGGGAATATGAATGTTGGGTATATTGAAGAGCTGATGGAGAAGCGCAGGCCGAAGTATGAGGCGGCGGCTGATGTGAAGGTTGCTACGGATGGGAAGACGGCAGGAGAAATCTGCGGGGAGATCCTTGAGATTTGTGGGAAATAAAGATTGGCGGGAGTACGCGCCGGTGAGTCTTCGGGCGCGGACGCAGGGGTTCGGGAGCGGTTCCTCTAAGCTTGCAGAAGAATGCTAAAGGCGGAGAACAGTCGGCACAACTCGCTGACGCTCAGACAAGTGCCGCCTGTCCTCCAACGCATTCTCCTGCGAGCCAAGAGGAAGCCAGGCTCCCTGCACAAAGCGTCCGTGCCCGAAGACTCACCGGCGCTGTGCGTTGGCGGTTTGGAAGATTGCGTATCAGCGCGGTGTGTTGACAGGAGCGAGGAGAAGTTATGTGTTTGAGTCTGAAGGTTTAAAATCGCGCTCTATTTCGAAAATTTCGAAAATTCGCTGGATTGCGTGTTGGTGGTTCAAGGGAGAGGGACTGAGGGCAGGTCGGAAAATGTAGAGAATGGCTGGAAATAGGACGGAAAAAGTGTGGGAAATGTCTGAAATGAGGTCAGAAAAAGGCACTGACGTGCCAAAGATGCGCACTCGCGCGAAGATGTGGACTGTCGCAAGCGACCGCGCGAGGCGCGAGAATGTGCCAAGGCACATTCTTTTATGGCATTTCAGGATTTTTTCCCAGTCGTACTGCCTCTAAATACTTCTGTGTCTCTTCGTCCGCATGCGCGAACAGATAATTTTTTGCATTGCCGGTGTGCTTTCCCTTTTCCTCAGAGATCAGCTTTCCGACACGCTCGATCTCCTCGCGGAAATCCCTCGCGGACCAGAGGATACAGCCCTGACTTCGGATAATGAGCTGGATCACGCCGTCGGAGGTAGCGACTGTGGTGCGGTATCGTCTGCCGATGCGGATCGCGACTTTTTCGATGTACTGGTCGGCGGTCTCCGCCTCTTTTGTATACACGACGTTGATGTTGTGGTATTTCTGGACCTTCTCCACACCGCCGGGGACCTTGTAGGCATCGAAGACGACGATGACACATATTTTCCGGAATCCCTGGTAGTTGCTTAGGATGTCCATGAGCTTGTAGCGGGCTGCGTCGATGCTGACTGCCGCCAGGTCGCTCAGCTCCTCCCAGGCAAAGATGATGTTGTAGCCGTCAACGAGAAGATACTCGTCCTCTGGCGCCTCTTTTTCCTTCACCGGCTTCACCGGGCTGGCGTTCTTTGCGCGGATCACGGTGCGGGAGTCGTAGTCGGAGGCAAGCTTCCGCTTCGGCTCGCCGTATGTACGGGTGAAGATGGCCTGGAGTTCCTTGTCGTCATAGAAGGAAAGGGAAGAACCTCCATTTCCGCGGCTGTCGGAGGAAGAACCAGCAGTGCCATTCGCGGAAGCTCCAGAGTCGATACCGTTACCAGAAGCGGCAGAGCCGCTCGAACCAGGTCCAGCTCCAGAGCCAGAATTTTTACTGCCAGAAAAACCAGGGCCAGCAGCGCTGCCGCCAGCCGCTCCACTCGGAACTTTCCCCGCAGCTACATCCGCTGCCATCGCCTGCAGCCGTTCATTCGCTTCCTTAAGCTCCCGTTCCTGCTGTTCCTTCGCAAGCTGCTTTGCCAGCGGACTCTCCACATGCATATACTGCTTCACCTCATCCCACGGCACCACGAAGCCTGCCCCGTGGGAGCAGAAGACAGATCCGGCAGGATCCTGAAGGTCGGAATCGAAATCGTAGCCGGAGGCTGCAATGACTTCCTCGGCATTATGGCATGGCTCATAGCCGGAAAGACTCAAAGTCAGGCGTCCGCGGCCTTTCGTGTAGGAGATCACGTCGCGCTGGTAATTTCTCATGGTGGAAACCGGAGCGGTTCCCGTGAGCAGAGCCATGGAGCCATCCTGTTCCGGTGCGGAAAATTCACCCTGCATCCGGTCAAGATCCGCCATGGCGCGCCCAAGGTTTTCCGATGGGACTTCCAGACGGAACGCGTAGTAGGGTTCTAAGAGCACACACCCCGCCTCGCAGAGTCCCTGACGGACAGCGCGGTAGGTTGCCTGGCGGAAATCGCCGCCCTCTGTGTGCTTCTGGTGGGCACGCCCGGCGATCAGAGTGATCTTTATATCGGTGATCTCGGAACCGGTGAGGATTCCCCGGAACCGCTTTTCCTCCAGATGTGTCAGAATCAGTCTCTGCCAGTTTTTATCCAGCATATCTTCGCTGCAGTTGGTATCAAAGACGAGTCCGGTTCCCGGCTCACCCGGTTCCATTAAAAGATGGACTTCCGCGTAGTGGCGCAGCGGTTCGAAATGCCCGACGCCCTCAACGATCTTAGCGATCGTTTCCTTATATACAATATTTCCTTCGCCAAATTCGATCTCCACGCCGAATCGTTCCTGTACCTGACTTTTCAGGATCTCCATCTGTACATCGCCCATGACCTGTGCCTGGATTTCGCCAAGCGCCTCGTTCCAGACGATATGGAGCTGCGGGTCTTCCTCCTCGAGCATGCGCATGTTTTTGAGCATGGTGTGGGAGTCTGTTCCAAAGGGCAGCAGGATCCGGTAGGTGAGGACCGGCTCTAAAAGCGGAAGAGCACTCTCGGAGGCAGTTCCGAAGACCTGTCCAGGCCTCGTGTCGGAGATTCCGGTGACGGCCACCACCATGCCAGGTTCCGCTTCCTTCAATGCCTCAAACTTTGAGCCGGAGTAGAGCCGGATCTGGTTGATCTTCTCCTCAGAATCAGGGGACAGCGAATCGCGGATCTTCAAACTTCCGCCCGTGACCTTCAGATGCGTCATCCGGACGCCTGCCTCATCGCGGGAGATCTTGAACACCTTCGCGCCGAAGTCCTTCGTGTAGTCCGGACATGACGCAAACTCCCCGAGGGCGGTCAGAAATTCCCGGACGCCGGAAAGTTTTAACGCAGAGCCGAAAAAGCACGGGAAGAGTTTCCGGTCATGGATGACTTTCCGTACATCGTCTGTCTTTAAAGTACCGTCTGCGAGGTAAGCTTCCAGAAGCGCTTCATCGCAGGTGGCGATCTCCTCGGCTGCCTCTTCTGGATCTCTGCAGACCGCCGCAAACGGTTCAGCAGAAGCTGAAAATGTCAACACATCCTCATTCCCGATCACACCGCTGAAGTCCACGACTCCATGATCCAGCCGCTCCTTCAGCGATGCCAGCACCGCATCTCGATCCGTCCCTTTCTGATCCATCTTATTCACAAAGATAAACACCGGGATCCGGTATCGTCTTAAAAGTCTCCAGAGCGTCTCCGTATGTCCCTGCACCCCATCAGCCCCGCTGACGATGAGCACCGCGTAGTCCAGCACCTGCAGTGTCCGCTCCATCTCCGCCGAAAAGTCCACATGACCCGGCGTGTCGAGGAGCGTCACGGAAGCATCGCCTAACGGAAAGACCGCCTGTTTCGAAAAGATCGTGATGCCGCGGGCGCGCTCCAGTGCAAACGTATCGAGAAACGCGTCCCGGTTGTCTACGCGCCCCATTTTCTTTAATTTTCCTGTCTCATATAAAATTGCCTCGGACATGGTCGTCTTTCCAGCGTCGACATGCGCGAGGATACCGATAACAAATCGTTTCATATACAATAAGGTCTGCTTTCTGTAATATAGATATAATAAGTGACCTGCCTCCTGAAAGAAAATAAAAGGCGGCAGCGTAAACATAGTATATCAGAAAACAGAATCCCATGCAACGAGGCACCGGCACAGGATTCACCAGGATCAGCATGATTTGCGTAAACGGACAGGTCTGTCGGGCTGGTCACTGCCCCAAAATCATAGAAAACACCCGGAAAACTGCACAGAAATCCCGCAAACAGGCACTTTTCCCAGCAAACCACTTGATTTTTCAGATGTTCTATGCTATGATTTTGACGATAACATAAGTAACCGGTCAAAAGAGTGGACGAAAAAGTCCACTCTTTCGTTTTGCATAACCGGAATATTCCGGCAGAAAGGCGGTGGAAACCCATGGCAAGAAGAGATGAATATGAATCCAGGGTCGAGAAATTTTTAATTCCGATCATGGAAGAGAATAATTTTGAACTGGTGGACGTGGAGTACGTGAAGGAAGCGGGCACCTGGTATCTGAGAGCTTATATCGACAAAGAGGGCGGCTTCACGGTAGATGACTGTGAGATGGTATCGAGACGCTTAAGCGACTGGCTCGATAAAGAAGACTTTATCGATGACAGCTATATCCTGGAAGTAAGCTCCCCGGGACTTGGCAGACCGTTAAAGAAAGAGAAGGACTTTAAGAGAAGTCTCGGCGAAGCAGTCGATATCAAGCTGTACCGCGCCATCGAGAGACAGAAAGATTTCTCCGGAATTCTCACGGCATATGACGCGGACACCGTAACGATCCGCTACGAGGACGGTTCCGAGAGCACATTTAATAGAAAAGACATTGCCTTAATCCGTCTGGCATTCGATTTTTAATAAGGAGGATAAAAAATGAACAAGGAACTGATGGAATCGATGAATATACTCGAAAAAGAGTACAACATCAGTAAGGACACATTGCTGGAGGCAATTGAGAATTCACTTCTCACAGCCTGCAAGAACCACTTTGGCAAAGCCGACAATGTGAAAGTCATCATTGATCCGGATGGCTGCGACTATTCTGTATATATGGAAAAAGAGGTCGTTGAGACTGTGGAGGACCCGATCACACAGATCAGCCTCGCCGACGCAAGAATGATCGCCCCGCGACATGTCCTTGGTGATATCGTCCAGATCCCCATTGATTCCCATGATTTCGGCAGAATCGCGACGCAGAACGCGAAGAACGTGATCTTACAGAAGATCCGCGAGGAGAGCCGTAAGTCCCAGTTAAGCGAGTGGCAGTGTAAGGAGAAAGAGGTTGTTACAGGTATCGTCCAGCGTTATATCGGCCGCAATGTCAGCGTAGATCTCGGAAAGATCGATGCGATCCTTCCGGAAGCAGAGCAGGTAAAGGGCGAGGTATTCCAGAGAACTGAGCGCATTAAGGTTTATATCCTGGAAGTTAAGGACAGTCCGAAGGGACCGAGAATTTCCGTATCCAGAACGCATCCGGACCTCGTAAGACGTCTGTTTGAAGCTGAGATCGCAGAGGTCCGCGACGGTACCGTTGAGATCCGCGCCATCGCCCGTGAGGCAGGCTCCAGAACAAAGATCGCCGTAAGCTCTACAGACCCGAACGTTGATCCGGTAGGTGCATGTGTCGGCTTAAACGGAGCGAGAGTCAACGCGATCGTAAATGAACTCCGCGGTGAGAAGATCGATATCATCAACTGGGACGACAACCCGGCATTCTTAATTGAAAACGCGTTGAGTCCGGCGAAGGTCATCTCCGTCGTTGCGGATGAGGACGAGAAAGAGGCACAGGTCATCGTTCCGGACTACCAGTTATCCTTAGCGATCGGTAAAGAAGGACAGAATGCAAGACTTGCCGCAAGACTTACCACTTACAAGATCGATATCAAGAGTGAGACACAGGCGAGAGAACTTGGACTCTTCGATGATATGGACTTTGGTGAGGAAGGCTTTGAGGGCGAGTACGAGAAAGATGTAGAGCCGGCAGAGGATGGAACTCCGGCGGAGGAAGCTTCCGAAGCACAGGCTGAGACAGAAGAATAGGAGAGAAGGGAACGACGACAGTGAGTACAGTAAAGAAGGTTCCGCAGAGACAGTGCATCGGCTGCGGTGAAATGAAAAACAAGCGGGAGCTGATCCGTGTCTTAAAAGGTACTGACGACGTGATTTCCATTGACGCGACCGGAAGAAAAAACGGACGCGGCGCATATATCTGCCCATCCATGGCATGCTTTGAAAAGGCAGTGAAGAGCCGGGGACTGGAACGCTCCTTTAAAATGGCAATTCCAAAAGAGGTTTACGAAAGTCTGAAAAAGGAGATGGAACAGATCGATGAACAGAAATAAGGTCCTTGGCCTGCTGGGCCTGGCGGAGAAAGCCGGCAAGGTAAGAAGTGGCGAGTTCTCCACAGAGAAGGCGGTAAAGTCCGGAAAAGCCGGACTGGTGATCGTATCGGAAGAATCTTCGGACAACACAAAGAAAATGTTCCGGAATATGTGTACTTACTATAAGGTCCCGTACTTTGAGTTCGGAAGCAAGGAAGAGCTCGGACACATCCTGGGAAAGCAGATGAGAGCGTCCCTGGCCGTGATCGACGAGAATTTTTCCAATGCGTTGTTGAAGCATTTTACTGCAAAAGCGTAGTCCTGCGGACATGAGGAGCGCATGCCTGCATGCGGCGGGTCATGTACATTGGCGATGGTTTGCAGGGACTATTTTGGAGGTGGCGAGCGTGAGTGAGTTTGAAAAGGATTTAAGAAAGAAAAAAGAGGGAACAGATACATTGAATCAGAATCAGGAGAATTCCACAAAGCCGGCAGTTCCGGCTGAAGGAGAAAATAATGCGCCGGCAGCACCGGCAAAGAAGCGTATTGCGGCAGTTTACCGTCCGCAGAACAGCACACAGAAACGTCCGGCAGGAAACCGCCAGCAGGGCGGTCAGAGACCGGCAAGACCGAACAACGGTTCCGGCATGCAGGTGAGACCGACGACAAACAGCGCGCCGGCAGCACCGGCAAAGGCAGCTGAGACTTCAGCAGCACCGGCACCGGCACCGGAGAAAAAGGCGGAGACAGTTAAGACAGAGGCACCGGCACAGGATCTTCGTGAGAATGTCCGTCCGCTTCCGAACCAGAGCCGTCCGGAAGGACGCCAGGGCTTCCAGTCCAGAGAGAGCCGTCCGTTCCCGGGACGCGACGGAAACCGTGAGAGCGGAAGAGATAACCGCCAGGGCGGCTATCAGGGCAGCAGAGATAATAATCGTCAGGGCGGCTACCAGGGTAACAGAGATGGAAACCGCCAGGGTGGCTACCAGGGCAACAGAGACGGAAACCGCCAGGGCGGCTACCAGGGCAACCGCGATAACAACCGTCAGGGCGGCTACCAGGGCAACAGAGACGGAAACCGCCAGGGTGGTTATCAGGGTAACAGAGATAACAATCGCCAGGGCGGCTACCAGGGCAACAGAGACGGAAACCGCCAGGGTGGCTACCAGGGCAACCGTGACAACAATCGTCAGGGCGGTTACCAGGGCAGAAACGACAACCGTCAGGGCGGAAACAGAAGCGGCATGGGCATTCCGAAGCCGTCCTTCGATACACCGCTTGCACAGAAGCAGCAGAACACAAAGCAGAGCAAGAACGCTTACAAGAAAGAGCATGACGCAAAGAAAGACCGCGATATCGAGATGAAAGGCAAGGCAGGAAAGGGCCAGAAGGGCGTGAAAGCTCCGGTTATGCCGCCGCAGCCGAAGAAGGAGGAGGCGAAGGTCGAGGAGATCAAGACCATCGTAATCCCGGAGGTTATCACGATCAAAGAACTCGCGGACAAGATGAAATTACAGCCGTCCGCAATCGTTAAGAAGCTCTTCTTACAGGGCACCATCGTTACGATCAACCAGGAGATCGACTTCGAGAAAGCCGAAGAGATCGCTATGGAGTATGATGTTCTCTGCGAGAAGGAGAAGAAGGTCAACGTCATCGAGGAACTCTTAAAAGAGGAAGAAGAGGACGAGAAGGACATGGTTCCGAGACCGCCGGTCATCTGCGTAATGGGTCATGTTGACCACGGTAAAACTTCCCTTCTTGACGCGATCCGCCAGACAAACGTAACCTCCAGAGAGGCAGGCGGTATCACACAGCACATCGGTGCCTATGTTGTTGAATACAACGGACAGAAGATCACATTCCTCGATACACCGGGTCATGAGGCGTTCACGGCAATGCGTATGCGTGGTGCCCAGGCAACAGATATCGCGATCCTCGTTGTCGCAGCGGACGACGGTGTTATGCCGCAGACTGTTGAGGCCATCAACCACGCGAAGGCAGCAGGCGTTGAGATCATCGTTGCTGTCAACAAGATCGATAAGCCGAGCGCAAACGTAGAGAGAGTAAAACAGGAGTTATCCGAGTATGAGCTGATTCCTGAGGACTGGGGCGGAAGCACCGTATTCGTACCGGTTTCCGCACATACAAAAGAGGGAATCCCGGAACTTCTCGAGATGATCCTCTTAACAGCAGAGGTAAAAGAGTTAAAGGCAAACCCGAACCGCCGCGCAAGAGGTCTCGTGATCGAGGCGCAGCTTGATAAGGGAAGAGGACCGGTGGCAACGGTACTTGTACAGAAAGGTACCTTAAAGGTCGGTGACGCTATCGCCGCTGGCTGCTGCTACGGTAAAGTCCGCGCCATGATGGACGATAAGGGCAACCGTGTCAAAGAGGCTGGCCCGTCCACTCCGGTTGAGATCCTCGGACTCAACGATGTTCCGAACGCAGGTGAGGTATTCATCGCGCACCAGAACGAGAAAGAGGCAAGAAGCTTCGCAGAGACATTCATCGCAGAGAGCAAGAATAAGCTTATCGAAGATACAAAGGCAAAACTCTCCTTAGACGACCTGTTCTCCCAGATCAAGGCCGGAAATGTCAAGGAACTTCCGATCATCGTAAAAGCCGATGTACAGGGTTCTGTAGAGGCTGTAAAACAGAGTCTCGTAAAACTTTCCAACGAGGAAGTTGTTGTCAAAGTCATCCACGGCGGCGTTGGCGCGATCAACGAGTCCGACGTTACACTTGCATCCGCTTCCAATGCGATCATTATCGGTTTCAACGTTCGTCCGGACGCACAGGCGAAGTCCATCGCGGACCGCGAGAAAGTCGACATGCGTCTGTACCGCGTCATCTACCAGGCGATCGAGGATGTAGAGGCTGCCATGAAGGGTATGCTGGATCCGGTATACGAGGAGCAGGTAACCGGTCATGCGGTTGTCCGCCAGACGTTCAAGGCATCCGGAGTCGGCACCATCGCCGGTTCCTATGTGCTTGACGGTAAGATCACCCGCGGAAGCAAGGCCCGCATCACGAGAGACGGCGAGCAGATCTTCGAGGGACCGCTTGCATCCTTAAAGCGTTTCAAGGACGATGTAAAGGAAGTCAACGCAGGCTACGAGTGCGGTCTTGTATTCGAGGGCTTCAACGATCTTCAGGAAGACGATATGATCGAAGTTTATATCATGGTAGAGGTGCCGAGATAGTTGTCTGTCAGGTCTGTGCATAGCCGCGGAGAGTTTCGTTTCGCGGCTATGTCCGGGATGGTCGTAAAAAAGAGGTAATATCATGAGAAAAAACAGTGTAAAAAATATCCGGATCAACGGCGAAGTCCAGAAAGCCCTGAGCGAGATTATCCGTTCCGAGCTCAAGGACCCGCGTGTTCATCCGATGACAAGCGTGGTTCAGGTCTCGGTCACACCGGACCTTAAGATTTGTAAGGCCTACATCAGCGTCCTTGCGGACGAGGAGCAGGCGAAAGATACGATCCGCGGCTTAAAGAGCGCGGAGGGCTTTATCAGAACCCAGCTGGCAAAAAAAGTAAATCTTCGGAACACCCCGCAGATCTTCTTCGTGCTGGACCAGTCTATCGAGTACGGCGTCCGCATGTCCAAACTCATCGATGAGGTGACAAAGGATATGCCGGAGGAGCAGGAAGACGACGGAACTGAGAGCGAAAATTAAACGAAGGAACCGGTCTGCGTGGGATACGCGCGGACCGGAATGTACTGAAATCATATAGAGGAATCCGGCCAGACGCGCGCAACGCGGATTCTGCCGGATTTTTCTGGTCTACAGAATAAGAACACAATAAGGGAGGCGGAACTTTTGGGAATTTTAGATGAGATGCTGGAAGGAAAGAAGACCATCGTGATCCTGGGCCATGTAAACCCGGACGGGGACTGTATCGGTTCCTGCCTGGGACTCTACAATTATCTGAAGGAAAATTATGAGGGGCTTGAGATCTCGGTGTATCTGGAGAAAATGGGAGTGAAATTTTCCTATCTTTCCGGTTATAAGGATGTACACACAGAATACGACGACACAAAAATATTTGATCTTTGCATCACATCGGATGTCAGCGACGTTCCGCGCCTGGGCGCCTTCGCCCCGTACCGGGAGACAGCAAAGGATACATTCTGCATTGACCACCACATCACGAACAAGGGAATGTGCAGGGTCAACGTGATCGAGAGCTGGGCGAGCTCCGCAAGCGAGGTGCTGTTCCGCCTTCTCGATAAGGAAAAGATCAGCAAAGCGGTCGCAGAGTGCCTGTACACGGGGATCGCCCATGATACCGGTATCTTCAAGTTCTCAAATACATCGAGACAGACCATGGAGATTGCTGGGTTTTTAATGGAAAAGGGCATCGATTTCCCGAAGATCATCGACAACAGCTTTTTTGCAAAAACATACGGTCAGGCGAAGCTTCACGGCCGGGCGGTTCTCGACAGTGTCCGGATCCTGGATAACCGCTGTGTATACACGGTTGTCACGACGGATGAGTTAAGGGAATATGGCTGCACCGTAAAGGCCACGGATGGAATCGTGGACCAGCTTCGGATCATTGAAGGCGTCGAGATCGCGTTTCTGCTCTACCAGACGGGCAATCCTGGCGAGTACAAGGTGAGCCTCAGAACGAACTCCGCTGTGGATGTGAGCCGGATCGCCCAGAGCTTCGGCGGCGGCGGACATGTGAAGGCCGCAGGCTGCACGATGACAGGGGAGCCGCAGGAGATCGTGGAGAAGATCAGCGGAAAGATCCGCGAACAGTGGGAAGAGCTCAAGTGACGAACACCGGAGGAAAGAATGTACGACGGAATTATTAACGTATATAAAGAAAAAGGATTCACCTCCCACGATGTCGTGGCGAAAATGCGGGGGATCCTGGGTCAGAGAAAGATCGGTCATACGGGGACTCTCGATCCGGCGGCGGAAGGCGTTCTTCCGGTGTGCGCAGGAAAAGGCACGAAGCTCTGCGATATGCTGACCGATCACGACAAGACATACAGGGCTGTTCTTCTTCTTGGAACCGAGACGGACACGGAGGATACGACGGGTACGGTGCTGGAGGCGAAAGATACATCGGGCCTCACAGAAGACGAAGTGCAGGATGTGGTCCTCTCCTTTATCGGGGATTACGCCCAGGTTCCGCCAATGTACTCGGCACTCAAGGTCGATGGAAAGAAGCTCTATGAGCTTGCGCGAGAGGGAAAGACTGTGGAGCGGAAAGCGCGTCCGGTAAAGATCTTTGATATCCGGATCGAAAAAATAGAGCTCCCGGAGGTTACGATGACCGTGTCCTGCTCAAAGGGAACTTATATCCGCACCCTGTGCCATGATATCGGCGCGAAGCTTTCCGTCGGCGGCTGCATGAAGGAACTGCTCCGGACAAAGGTAGGGCGGTTTGAACTCTCAGAGAGCCTGACACTGGACGAACTTCAGAAGTTAAAAGAGGAAGACCGGCTGGCGGAGGCCGTACTTCCGGTGGAGGAAGTCTTCAAGGAGCTTCCGGAGATCCGCTCGGATACGGAGGAGCTCGATAAGCTCTTAAAGAACGGAAATCCGTTCCGCAGCCGCGCGGTAAAAGATGTAAGGGGCGGGGACATGTTCCGCGTTTATCATTCGGATGGAACCTTTATCGGGGTGTTTAAGTACGACGAAGAGAAACACATGTACTATCCGGAAAAAATCTTTCTGGGAGGAAATTGACATGCAGTACATCGCGGAAACCAGAGAGTTTCAGATCAAAGAGAAAACAGTCGTCAGCATCGGTAAATTTGACGGCCTCCACAGGGGACACCAGAAGCTGATGCATGAGATGTTAAAATGGAAGGAACAAGGCTTTAAGATCGCCGTGTTCACCTTCGCGACGCCTCCGGGAACCCTGGTAAAGGGAAAGATGCAGACCATGATCATGACGAACCCGGAGCGTGAGATGCTTTTGGAGAAAGCCGGTGTTGACTACATCGTAGAATACCCATTTGATGAGGAAGTATGCCATATGGCACCGGAGAAGTTCGTCTCCGACATCCTTGTGGGACACATGAACGCCGGGGTCATCGTTTCTGGTCCGGACTGCCACTTTGGATACAAGGCAGCCGGGGACTGCGCGATGCTGGAGCGCCTGTCGTCTGAGTACGGATACCGCTATTTTGTTGTTGACAAGGAGCGGGACGAGGAAGGAAAGATCATCAGCAGCACCTACATCCGTGAGATGCTGGCGGACGGAAATATCATAAAGGCAAACAAGCTTTTGGGGTATTATTACTTTGTCACCGGAACGGTGCAGCATGGAAACGCCATCGGACACACAAAATTATATCCGACGGCGAACCTGATCCCGCCGGCGGTGAAACACCTGCCGAAGTTCGGCGTCTATGTGACGAGGGTGACCGTGGACGGAAAAACTTACGGTGGACTGACAAATGTGGGGGCAAAACCTACGATCTCCGGGGAAAATCCTGTGGGAGTGGAGACTTATCTCTATAATTTTGAGGGAGATCTCTACGGAAAAGACATGAAAGTGGAGCTTCTCGACTTTGTGAGACCGGAGATGAAGTTTGAGTCCATCGACGCGCTGAAGGCGCAGCTGGACCATGATATCAAGGAGTGCCAGAGACGGTATCTGGAGTTTGCGTAAATATTCATAAATTTCAGAAAAGTATCATAAAAAGGAACATCATCCGTTTCTCACAAAAGGATGGGAGACGGGCGTATCTTAAAAAGGGAAGGTAATTGTCTGGAAGAGCTTTGCCCATGCAGTGCGGATCTGACGGACAGTTATACATGGAGAAGGAAGAATTGGAGTTAGAAAATAAGCCGGAAGGCGGGGAAAAAGAAAAGCAGGCGCCGGAGCAGAAGCCGGCGATGACATATGCAGAATTTAAGGCCCAGAAAGGGAGAAAACGGGGGAAAAACCGCGGGACCGGAATGAATAAGGACCTGGCGGTAAAGATCGCGGCTGTGTGCGGCGGCGTGGTCGTTCTCGTTGGAGCCGTTGGCGGCGGCCTCTACTGGCATGAATCCTCAAAATACAAGACATGTTTTCTGCCCGGAACCATCGTTGACGGCATGGATGTGACGGGAAAGACGGCATCGGAAGTGGAAGACGCCATCATGGAGCAGTTAAAGGGATATACGCTGACCATCAATGGGCGCGAGGGTCTCTCTGAGTCCATCACCGGGGAGAGTGTGGGACTTTACGCGGAGTTTGATGATACGTTAGATAAGGCCATCGCCTCCCAGAAGCCGATGGACTGGGGAAAATACCGGTTTGGAAAAGCGGTGAATGAGGTAAATACGGATGCCCTGCTCCGCTACAGCGACGATATGCTGAATGAGGCAGTAGAAGGTCTCTCCTGCATGGACGAGGAAAATATGAGAGAGCCGGAGGACGCGAAGATCTCTGATTATGATTCCGCGACAGGCTCTTACTCGATCATAAAAGAGGATGAGGGAACGGAGCTCCTGGAGGACAAGGTGAAAGAGGCGGTCGCCACTGCGATCATGTCCCTGGCGGAGAGCGTGGACCTCGAGGAGCAGGGATGTTATCTGGCTCCTTCGGTGACCTCCGAGGACGAGGCACTTAAGACGGCCTGCGAGACCATGAACAAGTATGTGGGGGCAAAGATCACATATAAGTTTGGAGATAAAGCGGAGACGCTGAACGGAAATGAGATCCATAACTGGCTCACGGTCAACGGAACGAGCGTCAGTGTCAGCGAGTCGAAGGCGGCGGAGTATGTCAAGAACCTGGCATCCACCTGCAACACCGCGTATAAGCCGAAGACATTGAAGACATCCTATGGAAAGACGGTGACCATCACCACCGGAAATTACGGATGGAAGATCGACCAGGCGAAGGAGACGGCAGCACTCGTGAGCCTCATCAAAAATGGGGAGCAGACATCCAGAGAGCCGGAGTATTCCCAGAAGGCCGCGAGCCATTCGGGAAATGATTATGGAAATACATACGTGGAAATCAACCTGACGGCGCAGCATCTTTACTTCTATGCGAATGGAAAGCTTCTTGTGGAGTCGGATTTCGTGTCCGGAAATGCCGCGAAGGGCTGGAGTACCCCGGCGGGTGCTTATTCCATCACGTATAAGCAGAGAAATGCGACCCTGAAAGGCCAGGGATACGCGACTCCTGTTTCCTACTGGATGCCGTTTAACGGCGGAATCGGTCTGCATGACGCGAATTGGAGAAAGACATTTGGTGGAACGATCTACAAGAATGGCGGATCCCACGGCTGCGTCAACCTGCCGCCGGCAGTGGCGAAGACCATCTACGAGAACATCTCCGCGGGAGATCCAGTCCTGTGCTACCATTTAGACGGCACGGAGAGCTCCAAGACCGGCGGAACGAAGAAGGACGGGACGGCGGAGACAACGGCAGCTACGACGGCAGTGCCGACAACCGCGGCACCTGAGACGACGGCAGCACCGGCGACCACGGCAGCGCCGGAAACGACCGCGGCGGGACCGTCCGTGCCGGAGACAACCGCGGCACCTGAGACGACACCTGCAGTTACGGCGGGGGG